>CEPO01015402.1_pt1 | contig 54210 bp, 53 predicted proteins | sample 530481 | NCBI WGS metagenome assembly CEPO01 (sample SAMEA2620198, study PRJEB7988) | marine metagenome | biome: marine biome (ENVO:00000447); feature: surface water layer (ENVO:00002042); material: "saline water (ENVO:00002010), including plankton (ENVO:xxxxxxxx)" | depth 5 m
GTTTACGGCCTGTCGGGTTATGTTTCGGCAGGCAGCGTCGAGAAAGCGGCTGAAATCGGCAAGCAGATCCGCACCGGCATGGTGCACCTCAATGGCGCGGCGCCAGATCTGATGGCACCGTTCGGCGGTTATAAACAATCCGGCATTGGTCGGGAATGGGGCCCTCTGGCCTTTGACGAATTCCTCGAAATCAAAGCCATGATGGGCGCTGGCGCCTGATCACCAAATTGCCAGACTTTCATTGAAACAGGCCGTATCACTCGATACGGCCTTTTCTTTTGTTCTATATTTCGGTTCAACTCGTCGGAAGGTTCATCGGAGTTGAATGTTTATGAGTTGGGACGATTATTTCGCCGATGAGCGCGAACAACACGAAAGCGCGCAATCACGCGGTAAAAAGCGGACCGTAACCGTCGGCTGGATGGTGAGAACGCCAAAGGCTGAAGCCCTCTGGCAACCCCCGCAACCCTTTTCCCGTTCCGAGCCGAAAGCCCGACATGCCAAGTCCGTTCAGGCCTGTCCGGCGGCAATCGATTTTGACCGGCGGCATTTCGTCATTCCCTGCCCGGTCGATCTGACGCTCAAATTCGAACGCATGGCAAATGGACAGCTGCAGATAGTCGACGGAGACGGCGAACAGTCCGGCATGAGACCTACCGGACTGCGCGACATGCTGGTTCTGCACCCGCAGAATGAATGGCGCAGCCCGGACCGCCCGCTGATCCAGATGATCGCGCCCTATGTCTTTATTGCCGATGATCCGTGCTATGTGGTCCAGTCGCCGCCCTATCTGCATTATTTCCCGACGCCCCGCCCTGGCCTTCAGATTGGTGGTCGGTTCCCTGTGCATAGCTGGCCGCGTCCGCTCAGCTGGGGCTTTGAATGGTATGATATCTCCCAGCCGCTGGTTCTGAAGCGAGGCGAGCCCTGGTTCTACGTCCACTTTGAAACGGAGAACCCGTCTGCTCGCGTTCGCCTGGTCGAACAGGAACCGACCGAGGAGCTCAATACCTATATTTCGTCTATCCTCGATATCTCTAATTATGTGAACCGAACCTATTCGCTGTTCGAGGATGCCAAACGGTTGCGGCCTGAGCGACTTGTGCAACCGAAGAAATAGCCCGGTCGCAAAATTGTTGTCACATCGACTTGAACCTGAGCCGTTCGGATTGCGTTCATCTGGTATTCACTAATATGCTGGGAACCAATCAGGAGATTGAAATGCGAAAACTTTTTGCAGCTCTGTGCCTCGCGGGAAGCGCCGGTCTGGCCGCTTGCACGACCTCAACAGGGTATGGCCCCGCAGCGCCGGGCTATGACTATGGTTTTGCCGAGACGCGCATCGAGCAAAATCGTTGGCAGGTCACTTTTTCAGGTAATTCCCTGACTGATCTGCAAACGGTTGAAACCTATCTTCTTTATCGCGCGGCGGAACTGACCAATCAGCAGGGATTTGACCATTTCATCATGGTCGACCGGAAACTAGACGAGGATACCCGCTTTCAGTCGACGGGTTTTGGGCGGTCTCCGTTTGCCGTTCAATACTTCCACCCAAGATGGGGTTGGCGCTATTATCACGACCCGTTCTACGATCCCTTCTATAATGATCGCGACCTGCGTGAAGTGACCCGGTACCGGGCGATTGCAGAGATTGTGATGGGCCGGGGTCCAAAGCCACGTGATCCGAAAGCCTACAATGCCGAAGATGTCCTTATGAATCTGGGACCTGCTATTCGCCGCCCGGCCAACTATTGATGCGTGACGTCTCTGTACCGATATCCAAGAAAGAGGTGCAAAAGATGGACAAAGGTCAATGTGGAATCTGAAGTCACTTCTGCGGCTGTCGAAGGGCGAAGTCACAGAGGACGAGGTGAAGAATCTGCCGCTCGTCGTCGAAAAGACGCAACGGGTTTCCCGGGCTCGGCTGCTTCCCAAGCTTATGCGCGTTGCCGGGAAAATCCCGTTTGCTGACGATCTTGCGGCATCCTGGTATTGTGCGCAGGACCCGGACACGCCGCTGAAGGTCAAGCTCGTGCTGCTAGCCGCGCTTGGCTATTTCGTAATTCCCACTGACCTTTTGCCAGACGTGATCATGGGGCTGGGCTTCACCGATGATGCAACCGTGCTTGCCACGGCGCTCAGCATTGTCGGAGGCCAGATCCAACCGCAGCACCGACGTGCCGCTCGACGCCTGCTTGGTCTGCCGGAACCGTCCATACAGACAGACATTCAGAGCTGAGCTCCCAATTTCCACTTGAAGTCGACTGATGTTCCGGCCACTCTCTCATTACGGGAAATGAAGTTCTGATGGGGGCGTCGAATGGGGAATTCTCAGGTTGAAAGCCGGTTGTTTGAGCCAGGTAAAAAGAAGTGCCTGACCCTGGATGGCGGCGGTACACGGGGCGTCATCACACTTCAGTTTCTCAAACGTATGGAAACCGTGCTTCGCGAGGAAACGGGTCGAAAAGATTACGTCCTCAGCGATTTTTTTGATCTCGCCGCTGGCACATCCGTGGGATCGATGCTCGCCACTATGGTTGCAATGGGTATGCCTACTGACGAAATGGACGCCAAATTCATGGCTCTGTCGAAGAAGATATTCTCGTCGCGCCGAAGTTTCTTCAAAATGAATAAATACAACGCGACTCATCTCACCAACAGCGTTCGGAGCATTGTCAGAAACGAAACACTGGAGTCAGACGAACTTAAGATCGGTCTCGTCGTCATCACAAAGCGGACTGATACAGGCGCAGTTTGGGTGCTCTCCAACAATCCCAGAATGCCGTATTGGGAAGATGGGTCAGAATGGCTGGGTAACCGACACTACAAACTAGAATCCATTATCAGGGCGAGCACGGCGGCGCCGGTCTTCTTTTCAGCCGCTGAGATGAACATTCATGCGGAGAACAATGAGAAGGGGGACGAGATTGTCATTAACGGCGATTTCGTCGATGGTGGCGTTTCGCCCCACAATAATCCGTCCATGCAGGTTTTATTGATGGCCGGCTTGCCACCCTATAAACTCAATTGGAGTCTGTCGCCTTCAGAACTTCTGATGATTTCGGTTGGAACCGGCATTCACAGAAGCACAGTGAACCGAAAGGATCGCATCCGCTTTCCGTCCTGGGTAAGTCCGTTTCTTTCGCGTCAGCTGAAGGACGACATCAACGATCTGAAACATGCCGCCGAAAGCCTGCGGTGCATGATAACCGATAATTCGCTTTATGCCCTCAAACTGATGCAATCGGTTTCTCACCCGCGCTTTAGCTGGCTGATCAATAGCGAAGTGGGAGATTTCGATCAGCAATCCTTGCTGGGACTATCGGGCTTGAAGTCAGAAGACGGAAGCATGGCACATGCTCTTCTGTCCTTTCAGCGGTATGATTTGCCGCTGGATAAGCGTCCGCACCTCGACGACAAGAAGCATAAAGCATCTGACTTCTACGATACGAGCGTGGAGGAACATGAGTTGATCGCGCTCCAGCCTATCGATGAACCGATCAACCTAGACAGGCTGGCAGAACTCGCCGCAATTGCCGCTGAGAAACAGGTAAGCGCTGAAGATTTCCGCGCTTTTCTCTAGAGCGGCACTTCCACGAGATCGCGATAGGCCCGCCAGCTTGCCAGACCGATTACAGGAAAGATTACGATCAGTCCCAGTCCTGCGGTCACGAGTCCCAAGGCCACCAAACCGGCGATCAGAGCAGCCCAAAACACCATGGCGCCTGGGTTTTTTGCCACTGACCGAACGCTGGTGACCGTAGCAACAAACACGTCTGACTTCCTTTCGAGAAGCATGGGTGCCGATACCACCACAAGACAGTAGGCAATAAAGCCGATAATAGCGCCAATCCCGGTTCCGGTCAGCGCCATCATGCGACCGCCATCTGTTGTGAGCATGAAGGTCAGAAAATCCTGCACGGTCTCATGCAGGGTGAATGTCGACAGCGCATAAACAAGCTGCGCCATGCGCGTCCAAAAGAAATAAATGATACAGAGCGCCAGACCAAGATAAGCGAGATCGCGCGCCGACGCTGTTTTCACGAAGATCATCTGCGGCAGACTCGGCACTTGCCCGACCTCAAGTCGCCGTCCGGCTTCATAAAGGCCCATCGCGATGAGCGGCGCCAGAAATACAAACCCGCCCAGAAACACCATGAGCCACGTCGCGGCGCCTGAGAACAATATTCCCAAAATGAAAGCAAGGCTGACGATGGCAAGCGCTAGGCCATAGGCCAGACAGGGCAGTAGGGCTCGCCGAAAATCTGACCAGCCGCCAGCCAGCCAGGCGAGGGGGCGGGTGAACTCAATCTCTTTTACTTCCGGCAGACTGCCTGTGGTTATTTCCGCCTGCATGCCTTCCTCCCATGATCTTTTTAGACCTTATTTTTTGTAAGGTATTATGAAATGGCCAAAACGAAAAGGTCTTTCAGACAAAGCCTGCATCCATCAGGCTTTGGGCTGTGTCTTTCACAGATTGCTCAGTATGGATTGGATCAATCCCCAGAACAGTACGCATTTTTTCGCTTGAAACATTCCGGCGTTTACCGAGGTCCGGCAGAACTTGTTTCAGGGTCGGGCGAAGCGGCGCAATGAGGCGCACAAGCCAGCTCGGTAGTGGCCGCGTCGGAATGGACGAAGCCCGGTCCGGAAAGGCTGCTTGCAGGATTTCGGCGATTTCACAGAGGCTACAGGCACGATCAGCCAGAATGAAGCGCTGGCTTTCAGCCTCGGGTCTTCGCATGGCGATGATGTGCGCGCGGGCGACGTCACGCACATCCACAATCTGAAAACTGAGGTCGGGCAGCGCCGGAATCTGTCTGGTTAACAGCTGTGAGACAATTTCAAGAGAAGTGGAACGTTCCGTTCCGATAATTGGACCGAGAATTAATCCCGGATTCACCACAGATAACTCGAGATCATCACGCGCCTCGTCCTTCATGAACTGCCAGGCTGCTTTTTCGGCCAGCGTTTTTGACCGGGTATAGGCGGTGTTGTCCTTAAGGTTTTCAGGGTTTGACCAATGAGACTCATCCATCATGTCCGGCAGGCTGTTGCCCCATCCATACAGGATGGAGGCAACAGAAGAGGTCAAGACGACCCGCTTCACGCCTGACCGATTGGCAGCACGAAGCACATTCAGCGTGCCTTCGACGGCCGGGCGAATAACGTCATTATCATTCTTCGGCATATGCGCAGGAAAGGGCGACGCCATGTGCAGGACATAATCCATACCATCGCAGGCATTGTCCCAGCCGCGCTCAGACAGAAGGTCTGCCTCAACACATTCGAGCATGTCTGCCATAGGCGTAAGCGGTCGAAGCGCCTCGCGCAGATTATCCGCTTTCTGGATGGATCTGAGGCTCCCCCGCACGCGATAGTCAGTTTCGAGCAAGTCGTGTATCGTTCGCATTGCGACAAAACCGGACGCACCCGTAACAAGTACACTTATATCTTCCATCATGAATCGGCCCTGTTTCATCTAATAACTGAACTGACACTTAACCCCAATGTGTCAACCGAATGGGCTGGCCTGAAGCAACCAAGAACGAGACAATTGAATGGACGCACGAGAAGAACGCATCGTTAATGCAGCGAAAACCCTGTTGTCCCGCTTTGGCGAAAAAAAGATGACGATGGACACAGTCGCAAATAGCGTTGGACTGTCTCGTTCGGCTCTTTACCACTATTTTGCCTCAAAGAAGAATCTGGTACTGGCGACGCACAAATACCTACATACGCGCAATCGCAATCGGATCGAACAAGCGTTGAAAGAATCCGACAACAAGCGCCCCGGTGTTCTGAAAGCCGTCCTGTTGCGAGAGAACTTTCTATTTGAACTGGCTGAAAGTTCTGACGACAAAACCTGGTATGAGGAATCCAACTACCCGGCAGTTCGTGACCTTTTGTCGGAAACAGAAACTGCTTATGCAGCCCAGCTGCAAACGCGCCTGGAACTTCTTGGAATTAAGTCTTCGGAGGCGCAGGTGACAACACGCTTGCTGACAATGTTTGGTCGAGGTGCGCGCGAATCTGCATCCTCCAAGGAAGAGTTGGTGGCATCTCTGAAAACTGGCGTTGGCCGCTTGTTTAAGAATCCTCTCGCGAATTGACCTGACCCGAGGGTGGTTTTCTCTGGCTCTTCATTGCCTCCCGGAAGGTGATGTAGAGGGTCGATGACACGATGATCAGCGCACCAAGCCAGACAAGCGGCCCGGGGAATTCCTGAAAGAACAACCAGTCGACACTCGCCGTCATAGGAAGCCTCAGATAGTCGATTGTGGACAGGAAGCTCGCATCTCCCTTGCTCATCCCTGTGATATAGCAGGTCTGTGCCAACACACCGGCGAGCGCCATCAGCGCGATAGTACCGCCATCGCGAAGATTATCTGGCGTTTTCCATTGCATGATAGCAACGGGCAGGGTGAGCACGGTCGACAAGAGGTTTGCATAGGTCAAAAGAATAAGCGGTGAATGATGCTTTGAGAGTGATTTCACCAGAATGATCGCACCGCCAAAGCACAGCGCCGAACCGAGGGCCAGGAAACTTCCCAGCTCCATACCTCCGGACGGGCGAACCATAATCAGAACACCCACAAAGCCGATTGCCGTTGCGACCCAGCGCCTGATCCCGACGGATTCTTTGAGCAGTAGCGCTGCGAGCACAATTATGAATAAAGATCGGGAGAATGAGATCGCGTTGAATTGCGATAGCGGAATACCGAACTCAGCTGAATAGGCATAAAATGCGAGCAAAAATCCGATCGTACCAAAGATGCTGCGCGTCAGGATAAGGCCGAAATGACGGGTTTTGAAACGATGAAGGGAAGTCCGGCTGACAAAGGGCGCCACCCAGACAAGGGCGAGGGCTGACCTGAAGAATGCCAAAAGACCTGGCTCATAGGATTCACTAAGAAACTTGCCCAAAGCCATATGGGCGGTAAACATCACACCGGACATCACCATCCACATGGCGGCCTCGATCTGGGCCGTTGGTTTTCTGAAGATTTTGCCCTGTGAATCAGCCATGATCGTCTTTACCCCATCCGAACTGGACCAGATAGATGCTCTTTGGCGTGCCTGTCCAATGGGTCATGTCTGGACGGGATGGGCGCGCCCTGGCGACCGCGATGACGAAATCTGGATCTTTCGTAAAAAGGCAAATTGGCGGCGGTTTCGGCTGTGTAAATCCCGGACCAGCTTCTATCTCTATGACGAAAAGCGCCGGGTCGTGGCCAAGGCCGGAGCCCTTGAAGACTTGCTGGCACACGTTGACGCCATTCCCGGCCTGAATGAACGCCTGCCGCTGGATTGAACTCCGGACGTTGAGCCGCGTTAGTTTGTGTCATCGCCGAACCTGAGCGACACTCCAAACAGGTTCAGACATTGGAGGAGAGTCAGATGAACAACCTGCAAGCCCAAATCCGTGTCGGGTTAATTGCCATACTGCTGACCGCTAGTCCTGGCGCCTTGGCCCATCATGGCTGGAGCGCGACTGAAGGTGTCGAAAGCAAACTCGAAGGCACGATCAAAGAAATCAGTTTCACCAATCCTCACATGCATCTTGTTCTTCTGACCAATGACGGCGAGTGGGAAGTGGATCTGGCCCCACCGTTCCGCGCGCGTCGCGCCGGGTTTGACGTCGGCGCCGCCGAGGCAGGAGACAACATCGTGCTCACCGGCCATAAATCCCGCACAGACGGTGAACGGTATTTCAAGGCCGAGACGATCTCGGTGAATGGCACATTCTACGATGTCTATCCAAACCGGGAAAAGACCCTTCAGGACTGAGCGACTTAAGGTCTGAATCAAAAAGGGCGCCCATCTGAGCGCCCTTCTTCATAACATGTCAGGTGCGATTAGTATCCGCAGACGCAGCCGCCGCCAACATTCAGGACAACCTGGTTTGCACGAATTGTTTCGTACTGGGTTGGCGCTGTAACCGTTTCAGTGATGCCGTTGTAGCGAACATACTCGACTGGCTGAACGCGGGTTGTGACGATCGGCTGGACGATTTCGCGACGGGTAACCGCATCGAAATAGGTCTCAGTGTAATCTTCGCGACGGACCTCATTCACCTGTGGAATGTAGTTCACACGGGTTTGTGGGATCTGAGCTTCAACCACACGACCTGGCAGATAGTCAGTTTCGTAGCGGGTTGGCGCTGTCACGGTTTCCGTACGACCGCGGATTTGCTGACGCTCAATCGGCTGGATCGTGGTGATCTCAACAGGCTGAGTGATGTTGCGGGTCACGCGATCAACATAGACGTTCTGGATTTCGAGAACGGTTTTGTCGATGTACTGTGGAATAACGTTTTCCTGAATTTCAGGACGTGGGCCGTATTCGGTCACACCTGGAAGGAACTCTTCGCGATACTCAGTCGGAGCCGTGATTGTTTCGGTTTGTGGACGCAGAATGCGACGCTCAATCGGCTGAACGATAGTGCGCTCAACTGGCTGAACAATGTCACGCTGTGTCACAACGTCGATCACTTCTTCAGAATACTCTTCCTGAACAATTTCCGTGATTTCTTCGGTCGTGTACTCATTCACAACAGGCTGTGGCGCAGGAATGACCTGAACCGGAGCTGTACGTGTTTCAAACTGGGGCGGAGCCGTCACGTTCTCAACGACCGGGCGGTCGATGCGACGCAGAACCGGAACAACCGTTGTCCGTTCGATTGGCTGAATGATGTCGCGCTGAGCGATCACATCTTCAACACGCTCGGTGCGCTGCTCGCGAGTTTCAAAGCTCTCTTCTGGAATAACTTGCTCAGAAACCGGCGGCACTGGATCTTCTTCGACGATCAGTGGCAGAACTTCTTCTTCGTACTGAACTGGCTCAGTCACAGTTTCTGTCCGACCATTGATCACCTGACGGGTGACGGGCTGGATCAGCGTACGCTCGACCGGCTGAATGATCTCACGCTCGGTGACGGCGTCCACATAAGTGGTCGTCTCATCGACTTCGGTGCGCTCAGTGACGACTTCCTGGACATTCTCACAGCACAGCTCGGAGTCGACAGCGATGTCGCTCGGCTCGCCCATGTCTACGACTTCAACACTGTTCGGATCGATTTGTGCACTTGCCTGACCCGAACGCGCCAGCAGGTCCAAAATTTCTTCCTGGGTAAGAACGCGGGCGTCACCAGACATCTGCGAATAGTCTACACCGCCAACACCACCATCATTTCCGGCCCAAGCCGGCATAGCGGTCGAGGCAAGCATACCTGCGATCATCAGACCAATTGCTTGTTTCATCTCTATTCCCCTTTGACCTAAACAGGCCATGCCATCTCTCAACTTGCTCAACTGTGCCAACATGGCGCAGACGGAGCATGACTTGCAGTTCTTGTGCCCCATCTGCTTTGTAAACGACCGATTAACCCATTCCAAAGGCTTTCGCCCGAGGCGAGAGTTTTCAGGGCGTTATCCGTCGTGTGGTTGTCTTGAAAATTAACAGTTCCGGAGATTGGGGAGCGATGAGACCCGATAACGAGAGCAGAATCGGTAAGGATTGCTCACGATTTCAGCCGTTCCATGGGGAATTGCCGGATGGCTGGCCAGTCGTGTCTTGGGAAATACATCTAAAAGATGCGCGTGCCCGGAGACGAGCCGGACTATGGACGGTTAAGATGTAGACGCGAGACCGAGCTTGTCTGACAGGGGCTCGGTCACGCTTAAAGGCGATAAAGATGCCAGATCAGGCCGGAACGAGTTCCTCTTCCGGGACAGAGGTCCGGATCAGATGATCAAAGGCGGAAAGCGCCGCCTTCGAGCCTTCGCCCATGGCAATCACGATCTGCTTATAAGGTACGGTCGTGCAGTCGCCGGCCGCGAACACGCCGGGAAGCGAGGTTTCTCCGCGCGCATTCACTTCGATCTCACCACGTGGAGACAAAGTGATCGTGTCTTTAAGCCATTCCGTGTTTGGCACGAGGCCAATCTGAACAAAGATGCCTTCAAGATCGATTGTGCTTTCTTCCTCGGTCGTCCGATCCTTGCAGACCAGACCTGTCACTTTTGCGCCATCGCCGACAACTTCGGTTGTCTGGGTGTTCAGAAGCACTTTCACATTCGGCAGGCTACGAAGCTTGTTTTGCAGCACGGCGTCAGCGCGCATTTCTGGCATGAACTCGATCAGCGTTACTTCGGCAACGATGCCTGCGAGGTCGATTGCCGCTTCAACGCCGGAATTGCCCCCGCCGATAACTGCAACGCGCTTGCCCTTAAAGAGCGGGCCATCACAGTGCGGGCAATAAGCCACGCCTTTATTGGCATACTCGTTTTCGCCCGGAATATTCATCTTTCTCCAGCGCGCGCCGGTAGACAGGATAATTGTTCGCGACTTCACAGACGCGCCATTTTCGAGCTCAACTTCAATCAGGCCACCAGGCTTGGAGGCCGGAACCAGTTTTGCCGCCTTTTGCAGATTCATCACGTCGACATCATTGTCCTTCACATGCTGCTCAAGAGCAGCGCCCAGTTTCGGGCCTTCAGTGTAGGGAACAGAAATGAAGTTCTCGATGCCCATCGTGTCCATGACCTGTCCACCAAAGCGCTCAGAGATCACTCCGGTTTTGATGCCTTTACGCGCCGCGTAAATCGCAGACGACGCACCGGCAGGGCCACCTCCGACGATCAGCACATCGAACGCGTCTTTCTTGCCGATTTTCTCAGCGTCACGTTTCGATGCACCGGTATCAATCTTGGCCAACAGCTCGTTCAGATCCATGCGACCCGAGCCGAATGGCTGACCATTGAGCAGAACAGTTGGCACGGCCATCACTTCACGTCGCTCCATCTCCTCCTTGAAGATGGCGCCATCAATGGAGGTGTGGCGGATTTTCGGGTTCAGAACAGCCGACATATTGAGGGCCTGAACCACATCCGGGCAGTTATGGCAGGAGAGCGAGAAAAAGGTTGTGAACTCCTGGACGTCGTCGAACTCAAGCGCCTTGATCTGTTCTTTCACCTCGTCGTCGATTTTCGGCGGATGGCCACCGACATGGAGCAGGCCGAGGACGAGAGATGTGAACTCGTGGCCTAGCGGAATGCCACCAAATGTAACGCGGGTGTCAGGATCGCTCTGGCGAACGATATCGAAACTTGGCAGCCATTCGCGATCGCTGTCTGAGACAATATTCATCGAAACCATGCTAGAGGTTTCAACGATATCCTTCAGCAGTTCGACCATTTCGTCAGATTTCGCAGACCCGCTGGTATACGCAACAAGCTCAATCGGCGTGCGCAGATTTTCCATATAGGTCTTCAGTTGGGTCTTCATGCCATCGTCAAGCATCAGAGTTCTCCAGTTCAAGCGGCAGGCGTCCGGGGAGACGTCGTTTGGGTTGGGGCCATTGGCCTGAAATCAGGTCGCGGAACGATCGGATATCAGGCCAATGGCAACCGGCATGTTGGGTGGGGGAGGGGGCATGCCGGCGCCATTGGTCGGTCGGCTTAGATTTTGCCGACGAGATCGAGAGATGGTGCGAGCGTTTTTTCGCCCTCTTCCCATTTCGCTGGGCAGACTTCACCCGGATTGTTGCGAACGTACTGAGCGGCTTTCGTTTTGCGCAGGAGCTCAGACGCGTTCCGGCCAACGCCTTCAGAAGTGATTTCCATGAACTGGATCACGCCATCCGGATCGACGAGGAATGTCGCACGGTCAGCAAGGCCGACGCCTGGGCGCATCACTTCGAAATTGTTCGTGATCGTGCCGGACTGGTCGCCCACCATGTAATAATTGATTTTGCCGATTGCAGGCGATGTGTCGTGCCACGCTTTGTGGGAAAAATGCGTGTCGGTAGAAACAGAGAAAATCTCGACGCCGAGAGACTGGAACTCACCATACAGATTGGCCAGGTCTTCCAGCTCGGTCGGGCAGACGAATGTGAAGTCTGCTGGATAGAAGAAGAAGATCGCCCATTTGCCTTTGACGTCAGCGTCAGAAATGTCGACGAATTCGCCTTCTTTGAAAGCCGTCGCATTGAATGGTTTGATCTCAGTGTTGATAAGCGCCATGGTCAATTTCCCTTTTGTTTGATTGGGCACTTACGTTATGTGCGCATTCGAAAGGAAAAATCCAATCTATAATTTTTATACTTCCGATAAAATCACTCTATGATACTTCTGTGACGATCGGGCCATGCCAACACCGGCACCTGAACCCGCGGAATGAATGCAAAATGATCCTACCATCCTTGCGACAATTACAGTTTCTTGATGCCCTGGCGCGCGAAGGCAGCTTCTCCCGCGCCGCCGAAAGCATGCATGTCACCCAACCGACTTTGTCGACCGCCATTCGGGAGCTTGAAGGCATTCTGGATGTTCAGCTGGTTGAGCGCGAAGCGCGGGGCGCGACCCTGACGGCGACAGGACAGGAAGTCGTCAATCGCGCCAGAGCTTTGCTCTCCGATGCTGAAGATCTGGTCCTGGCAGCGAAGGGGGCAAGCGAGCCGCTTTTTGGCACCTTTCGACTGGGCGCGATTCCGACAATTGCCCCCTTTGTTCTGCCGCGTGTTTTGAAGCATCTGAAATCCAATTATCCCAATCTGACGCTCTATCTTCGCGAGGAGCAGACGGCCCGGCTGCTGGATGATTTGCGCGCAAGACGTCTCGATGCGGCCCTCATTGCCCTGCCTTATGAGGCCGTCGGTATCGAGACGGTCAGCGTGTTTGAAGATGAATTTCTTCTGGCTGCGCCCAAGGGACATCCACTTGGCAAGGAAGGGCGACTAAAGCCCGAAGATCTGGCCCCGCATGATGTGCTATTACTCGAAGATGGCCATTGCCTGCGCGATCACGCCTTGTCTGTCTGTAAGATGCCGAGCGTCCGGGATGGCGGGGAGGTGAGTGCGACCAGCCTCCACACACTGATCCAGATGGTGGATGGAGGGCTGGGCGTGTCGCTCATTCCACGTATCGCCGCAGATTCTGGTCTTGGAAATGGGTTGGAGGTCTCAATCCGGCCGTTCTCACCGCCGGCCATCGGTCGGTCCATTGGCGTGGCCTGGCGGTCGGGCTCTTCGCGCGAGGAAGATGCCCGCATCGTTGCCGCAGAATTGAAAACGCTGTTTGCCAAAAACTGATCTCAAGAGGCCGGGCCTCGTGCCCGAAGGGCTATCCAGAGACGCGGCAGGCGCCAGGCCAGCCAGAGCGCAGCAATGACATTGCCCAGCAGAAACATGGCAATGACGAGCGGTATGCTGAGTTTGAGCGGCTCATAAAGAGCAATCACGACCGCGAATAACGCAAAGCCAAGATACAGGTCGACCAGCGAGACCTTGCCCCAGGGCATGGCCGCGACACTGCCAAATTCGTTCAGGAAATGTCCGGCACCAAAGGCCCAGACGATTGCGGCGACCAAAACGGCCGCCGCGATCACAAGTGCAAGTCTCAAGAGAAGGATCATGGTGAAACCTTTCGGGTTTCCCTGTGAGTTAGATCGTCGCCTCGTGTCGGAAAGTCGCTTCATCGAGTTCGCCTTCCCATTTGGCCACGGTACAGGCCACCGCCGCATCGCCCGTGACGTTTGTCATGGTCCGCATCATGTCGAGCAGACGGTCAAACGGGAAGATCATGGCGATCACAAGAAGCGATTGTTCTTCAGTTACGCCAATCGAAATCAGCACCGCCGAGGCAAGGAGCAGACCAGCACTTGGGATTGCTGCTGCGCCGATTGAGGTCAGCGTCGCGCCAAGCGCCACTGACAAGTACATCGCCGGGGTCATATCAATGCCGAGGGCCTGCGCCGCAAAAAGCGCGACCAGACCGAGATAAATCGCCGTGCCATCCATGTTAACAGTGGCACCGACCGGCAGAACGGATGCGGCCACTGATTTTTTTACGCCGAGATTTTCAGACACGTTGGCAATTGTGACCGGCAGCGTACCCGCCGATGATGCCGTCGAATAAGCCACGGCCTGAGCATCCCGAATACCGCCGAAAAAGCGCAGCACGGGAAGGCCCAGAATGCCTTTCACGATGCCGAGGCCATAGACCAGAATGATGTGAACCGCGCATGCGAGATAAAGCGCAATCGTCAGCAGGCCGAGATTGAACAGAATGTCGATGCCTTTGGTCGCCATCACCCAGGCCATGAGGAAGAACACGCCAATCGGCGCCAGCTCCATCACCAGCACGGTGACTTTCATCATCACTTCAGCTGCGGCCTCAAGCATAGAGGAGACGGGCTTCGCCTTGTCGCCCGCCATGAGGCAGCCCACGCCAAAAATGATCGCAAAAAAGATAATGCCCAGAACGTCCTGTGCCGCGAGGGCTTCAGCAGGGTTTGTTGGAATAATCGCGAGGATTTTGTCCGCGAAGGATGCATCTGCTGCCTGTCCCGCCGCGATCTTGGAACTGACTTCGCTTTGTGCGCTGGCATCGGCCAGAATTTCAACGCCAATTCCAGGCTGGAAAATCGTGCCCATCAGCAGACCGATGATGACCGCGATAAAGGTCGTTCCCATATAGAGCGCAATCGCACGTCCGCCGAGACTTCCGAGCTTTGAAGGATCACCCATCGCCGTGACGCCGGCCACAAGCGTAGTGAATATGAGCGGCACCACCAGCATTTTGATGAGACGAACAAAGCCATCACCAAAGGGTTTGAACCAGGTGTCGCCAATGGAGGTGGCTGTTTCAGCGCCCAAACCATATCGGACAGCCAATCCGACCGCGAGACCGAGCACCAGGCCCAACATGACCCGTTTCCAAAGTGTGATTTGTGTCCAGGCTTTCATGTGCCAACCCCTTAGCCAACTGAATACAAGACCCTAGAGCCTGTACGTTCGAATGCAACTCAGTTTCGATGTTGGACAGACCCCGACCTCAGGATTAGGTGTTTTCTGTTCAGTCGCCAGTTTGGAAGTCAGTCCGTGCCCGAAAACCCAGCTCTTCCCATTGATGACGTTCTCGACGAGATCAGCCATCATCTGGAAACCGGAAACCGGCTTGTGCTCGCCGCACCTCCGGGTGCGGGAAAAACCACCAAAGTGCCCCTGCATCTGCTTGATGCGGCCTGGCTGGACGGCAAGAAAATCATCATGCTGGAACCGCGCCGAATTGCGGCCCGTCGCGCCGCTGAACGTATGGCGAGCCTGCTGGGCGAGAAAGTCGGCGAAACGGTCGGCCTGCGTTCGCGGCTTGATACACGCGTCGGACCCCAAACCCGTATTGAAGTCGTGACCGAAGGCGTTTTTACCAATCTCATCACGCGTAACGCCGAGCTTCCCGGCATTGGTGCGGTCCTGTTTGATGAGTTTCACGAGCGGTCGCTCGACGCGGATCTGGGGCTCGCCCTCCTTTGCGAGACCCAGGACTATCTCAATGATGAACTACGCATGGTCGTTATGTCCGCCACGCTCGATGTCGAGAAGATTGCAGGCTTTCTGAAGGCAAGAGTGGTGCAGTCCGACGGCCGGGCCTTTCCTGTTGAGACGCGTTACCTCGGACGCACGCAAGACCGACTTGAAGATCAGATGGCCAGGGCGATCCATAAAGCGTTGATCGCCGAAACCGGTTCCGTTCTGGCCTTCTTGCCCGGTGCCGCCGAAATCAACCGGGTTGCGGAACGCCTGAGTGATTTGCCTTCCGATACATTGGTTTGCAGGCTTTATGGTGCCCTGCCGCCCAAGGAACAGGATGATGCCATCAGGCCTGCGCCGGACGGCCAGCGAAAGGTCGTCCTCTCCACCGATATCGCGGAAAGCTCTCTTACCATTGAGGGGGTGAGAGTGGTCGTCGATAGCGGGTTGGCGCGGGTGCCGGTCTATTCGCCGAACAGTCTCGGCTCCGCGCTTAGCACTGTCAAAGCCTCGATCGCAAATGTTGACCAGAGACGCGGACGGGCTGGGAGAACCGAGCCCGGCGTGTGTTACCGACTATGGCATGAGGAGGAAAATCGCGGCCTTCCCAAGTCGCCAACACCAGAGATCATAAACAGCGATTTGTCTGGCGCGCTTTTGCGACTGATCGAGTGGGGCGATTATGATCTCATGGATCTGAACCTGCCGGATCTCCCACCCAGGGGACATTTTGCTGCCGCCTTCGATATGTTGGTCGCGCTTGGGTATATCAAAGCGGACAATCCGAACCAGCTCACTGACAGGGGTGGAGCAGCTGCGCGCATGCCGCTCCATCCCAGACTGTCCGCATTGATCGTGGCCGCCGACTCGGATGGCGAGAAAGCTTTGGCCGCACAGATGTCAGCAATGTTGTCTGAACAGGGCATGGGCGGAAATTCAGACGATTTGGTTATACGGGTTTCAAGTTTCGAACGAGACGGATCAAAACGCGCTAATGCCTTGAAGGCAAAATCGAAAAAATGGTCTGGTGTCAACGCTACGCCATCCGGAGACCCTGCTATGCTTCTCGCTAAAGCCTGGCCTGACCGGATCGCACGCGCTCGCAAGGGTGATCCGAAACGCTTTCAGCTCGCCGCAGGGGGTGGTGCACGCCTATCGGAGAACAGTTCCCATCAGGGCAGCGACTGGCTTGTCATTTGCGAGACCGGTGGTCAGACCAGCAATGAGCCGATCATCCGTCTGGCGGGATCGCTGGATGAGCGCCTTGTCCGAAAAATCCTGTCAGAATCAAAGCGGGATTATGCTGACTACGATCCGAAATCCGGCAAGGTGAGAGCGCGTCGCCAAAAAACGCTGGGAGAGATCGTGCTTTCCGAAACGCCTCTTACCAAACCAGATAAGTCAGTGATCGCACAAGCCGTCGTGCGCGCAGTGCAAGAAAATGGCCTGTCTGTTCTCCCAGGATATGAGGCCCTGAAGACCCACATGTCTCGGCTGGCATTTTATTACCGAACTTATCCGGAGAATGCGCCTGCGACCGGCCAGACTGCGGCCGAGCTCGAAGCGGGTCTTTTGGAAACTGCATCCGGCTGGCTACATGTTCTGATCACGGATAAGGGACTGAACGGCATTGAGGCTGGCCCAATGCGCAAATTCTTCGAAGACGGGCTGGATTGGCAATTGCGCCAGACTATTCAGGCCGCAATGCCCGCAAAATGGCAGGCCCCTTCCGGACGAACATTCGCGATCGACTATGACGATGAAAAGGCACCGCTGGTTTCGGCTCGGGTACAGGATTTTTACGGCCTGAAATCTCACCCCACGATCTGCGACGGGCGGGTTCCGATTACAATTTCGCTGCTTTCACCTGCGCAGCGACCTGTCGCAATCACTAAAGACCTCCCCGGTTTCTGGGTGGGCGGGTATGCCGATATGCGCAAGGATATGAAAGGCCGCTATCCAAAGCATGACTGGCCAGAGGATCCAGCCAATGCGGCGCCGCCCGCGCCACGAAATCGCAAGAGCTGACTTGAGACGCATGGCGTGACGCACCAGCTTGGAGGCATTGGGAGACACATTATGGAAATGAAAAAACTTGGCCGCACTGACCTTATGGTGTCGAGCTGTTGCCTTGGCACAATGACCTGGGGTGAGCAGAACACCGAAGCGGAAGGCCATCGGCAAATGGATTATGCCGTTGAACGCGGCGTCAATTTTTTCGATACGGCCGAGCTTTACGCCATTCCTCCAAAGCCCGAGACGCAAGGCTCAACCGAACGGATTGTCGGCAGCTGGTTCAAATCCCGGGGCAGTCGCGACAGAATCATTCTTGCCACCAAGATTGTCGGGCGCTCCAAAGACACATGGTATCGGGATGACGATGTAAGCGAATGTCGCCTGACGCCAGATCAGATCGATGAAGCCGTGGAGAAGAGCCTGAAACGGCTTCAAACCGACTATATCGATCTTTATCAGCTACACTGGCCTGACCGGCCTGCGCCCACATTTGGCACACGGCTGAAACCGCATCATTACGACATCGACTATGTAAAATTTGAGGACGTGCTCGCAGCGCTGAACAAGCATGTCGAGAAGGGCAATATTCGCCATGTTGGTGTATCGAATGAAACCCCGTTTGGCGTGATGAAATTCCTCGCCGCAAGTGAAGCGAGTGATCTTCCGCGGGTTCAGTCCATTCAGAACGCCTATAATCTGGTCAACCGCACCTTCGAAGAGGGCCTTGAAGAAGTCTGCATGCACGAGGATGTCAGTCTGCTCTCCTATTCGCCGCTCGCCCAGGGATATCTCACTGGCAAATACAGGGATGGTGCATTGCCGCCCAAATCGAGGAAAGCCTTGTTTGAGCGACTTCAGCGCTATGAAAAACCGCATGCCGATGCGGCGATTAATTCCTATCTGGATCTTGCTGCAGACCTCGGTGTTGATCCAACAGCGCTCGCCTTGAAATTCTGCGACAGCCGCAGCTTCATGACCTCAACCATCATCGGCGCGACCACCATGGAGCAGCTCAGAACCTGCATCGACAGTTTCGATCTGAGCTGGACCGATGAAATGGAAAATGCGGTAAATGCACTTCATGCCGCTCAGCCGAATCCATGTCCGTGAGCGCGCAAACATGGGCGACAATATGTACTGAAAACATGTCTTTGCTTGTGGCCAAACGCTCGCTACAGTCGGCCCGGGCAAGTCTGCTCATGGAGTTCGGGCTAGTGGAGGAGGATCCAGATGGCTGATATCGCACCTTATGTCGACAATGTGAAAAAGTTTGCTGCCAAGTATGATGAAGCAACGCTTCAGAAAATCGTCAATCACCTTGGAATCGCGCTGCAAAGCCGCGATGCGTCGCTCGTTTCATGCTCTGATCCAGCAGAGCTTGAGCGCGTGCGTGAGAAATGGCTTAAGAAAAAATTCGAGCTTGGTGATTCCGACGCCGATCTCGATGCAGCGATCCAGGAAGTCTGCACGGTGATGAAGGACGAGAAGTCCAATAAATCACGCGTCACATTCTATTACCTGCTCGCAGAAAAATACGACATGGTCGGCAAACTTTAAGTCCGTCCCGTCTGTTGAAAAAAGAGACCCCGGCCAGAACGCTGGCCGGGGTTTAGTTTGCCTGGAAGCCACACTTGGGAGATCACTGACTTCCGGATGTTCCCCGGATTGGGCGGATCTGCGCAGACAAACGTTCTTCGATCTCGCCTTCATATAATTTTGCCTGGGTGATTGCGGTTCTGCCGTCAGGTTCGACCGCAAACGCCGGAACCAGGCGCATATAATAGGTCACAGAGATCGCATCATTCTGCTCAGCGTCTGGATTGGCTTTGAAATCGGCATTGCGATGCAAAGCATACCAATAGGCGGGAATATCGATGCGGGAGACCGCCTCATGAATCGTGCCCGCTCGCGCCCAGCCATCATAATAGGGTTTAATTTCGCGATATCCGCCGATAAATCCGTGAAGCCCACAATCTTCATTCGGCTCGAGACGAAGCTGGCCTCGGAACAATTTGAGTTGCGGCGGGAAGAACCCGGCATTGACCTGAGCATGAAGCTTGATCAGAGACGGCTCATCCACAATCACCATTCCGTTTTCGGTCCGCCCGCTCATCACGGACTGAAATCGCGGATCGGTGTTGATGCGATAGGAATAATCTGGCGTCACATCGCCATTCGCATCTTTCACCAGATCATCATCTGAGAGGTAAAACGCGATTTTCACGCTGTCGTCATTCGCCGGGTCATCTCCCTCGCCAGACACCAGCATCAGAACTGCGAATGCGCCATTCAGCATATATTCTGTTGCAAAACTCTCACCGGCTTCATTCTTCAGCCGCCCGCGATAGGCGAGCATGCAGCCCGCCATATAGTAATAGGTGTGATCAACGCCCGGCGTTCCGTCCGTTCCGGTGAAACCGGTGCTTGGATCACCATCCAGGTCAAAGCCGTAAGCAACGTCTCCCTCAACCGGCGTCATGCCAGGATCGGGAACACTCCACGGCTTTTCATAGACATTTTCCTTGCTGGGTCCGCGAATACCGCCAATGCGCGCCCATTGCGGGTTTTCCGGATCGAGTAGTTTGTCGACTTCCTCCCAGGTTCGGTAAGACGTTTTGAGCGCTTTTCGCCGGTCTATTGCCGGAAGCGCGCCATTCGGACAGTCAGGCCCAGGCGCCTCAGCCGTTCCATCACCCGGAAAGTAGAAAGCATGTTGCTGCATTTCGAGCGCGTAGGATTTCACCCAACCATCAGCCAGAGCGGATGATGTTGTAAGCGCTGTCATTATCGCCAATACTGCGGGCAGTTTCAGTGTGAAATGCATGCGGTCTCCCCTCATTTCTCTGACGCGTCCCAAAATGCAATCGCGTCAGATTTTTATACTTTATGGGAGACAGCTTAGCTGCAATTTACGGAAACAGTCAATCCTGACGGCTTTTCATCCAGATGCGAAATATTCGCGGTCCGTCCACCAGATATCGCTTCCATAACCGCCTTGGCTCACTCGTCAGACGGTGGAGCCATTCCAACCGAGCCTCACGCATCCATTTTGGCGCGCGTGTGGTCTTCCCTGTCAGAAAATCGAGGCTCGCGCCGCAACACAGTGCAACGCCTTTGCCAGTTCCCATTTTGGCGGCTTCATAGGCGATCATTTCCTGCTGAGGTGAACCCACGCAGACAAAAGCAAACCGCTCATTGTGCCGACAGACAAATTCAGCCGCCTTTTTCACGGCGTCAGGATTGTGCCTCAACCCCATAGGCGGGGCATGCCAGGCCACATTGGTTATTCCGTGATCGCGCGCCAAGGCTTCGACCAAATTGACGTCACCGCCGATCAAGACGATTTTCTCACCGGGTTCGATGTGGTCCAGAATGAGTTTTTCAACAACGTCCGCGCCCGGCGAGGCTGGCAAGGGCTTTCGGTCAAGACGCGCCAACAGTTCGAGAATACGGCTGTCGCAGACAATCAAACCGGCGTGATCATAAAGCGGTCTCAGATCGGGTTCGTTATCCAGTCTGACCATATGGTCGACATTCGGCGTCACCAGATAGGTCAGTGGCGGAGTCCGGTCGGCCATCTCTAGCAGCACCTGAACAGTGCCCTTAGTGTCAAAAGCATCGAACTCCAGGCCCATAAAGTTAACCCGGGTTTCAAGTGCCAAATCAGGAGGAAGTGTAAGTGCTGTATATCCCATGCCCTATGAATGCATGAAATAGGCCAATATCTGGTATCGTCAGACCGCGAACTCTTTAGAAAACCTTTAGGATATGGCTAACCATAACGGGTCAGCCAGACCGCTACATGCTGGGGATGGGGCGCGCAGGGTCGGCCTCCCGTTTCTTCTTCGAATCCATGTCATGTTTGCGTAAAAGCCCGCGAAACTGGTGATATGTGAGCCCAAGATACTCCGCAGCACGCCCCTGATGCCCCTGCGATTGCTTCAGCGCCGCCTCAACCAGCCGCACTTCATAGAATTTGATTTCTGAATCAAAATCGATCCCGCCTTCATCAAGTGGCGGTGGATCAAGTCGAATATCGTCTTCTGTCGCAGATTGAGGCTTGGCGCGGGGCTGACTGCCGGGTCGATAAGGCGAGTCAAAAGGGTCAATCGCCTCTGCAGCGAACTCGACAGGTTCGGTCAAAGACCGACGCAGGCTTGTAAATGTCAGTCGTTCGGCGACATTTTTCAGCTCACGAACATTGCCCGGCCAGTCATGCGCCTCGAGGGCCAGAATGGCAGAGGCAGAAAAACCGGGGAAGCCCGCGCCAAGTTCGCGGGCCATGCCAGCACCAAAATGATCGGCCAGAAGCGAAATGTCCTCGTGTCGCACGCGTAAAGGCGGGAGAGTCACGACATCAAAAGCCAGCCGATCCAGAAGGTCTGCGCGAAATTTCCCATCCGCCACGGCACCGGGCAGATCAATATTGGTCGCTGCTGATACGCGGACATCGCAGTTCAAAACATCTTCACCGCCAAGCCGTTGAAATTCACCATATTCAATCACCCGAAGCAGCTTTTCCTGAACCCGTTGGGAGGCGGTGGCGATTTCGTCGAGAAAGATCGTCCCCCCGTCAGCCTGTTCAAATCGACCGATCCGGCGTTTGGTTGCACCCGTAAAGGCGCCCACTTCGTGACCAAACAGCTCTGAGTCGAGCAATTCCTCATTCAGAGCCGCGCAGTTCACCTTAACGAACGGACCATTCCATCTGCGCGACAGGAAGTGCAGGCGCTCGCCAATCAGCTCCTTACCCGTCCCCCGCTCACCGATAATAAGGATTGGCCGATCAAGCTCCGCGACGCCTGATGCCTGTTCCAGCGCCTCAAGCCATTCCGGGCTTTCGCCAATGGGTGAAGTGGGTTCTATCATTTGCATATATTACGAATTTTTTCGTCAAAATGCTATAGTTGATTTCGTCAATTAAGCTTTTTTGATTTAGCGAAAAGCACAAAAAATTTTATTAATTCAATAAATACAGTGACCTATAAAATTAATTTCAAATTGGCACACCCATTGCAATGCTAGGTCAGCTCAGCGGCTTAGGGGGCCGCACCAAACGGAGAAAGCGAATGAGAGACTATGAGACATACGACCAGCCAAAAGAAGGACCATCGATCTCTGATCGATTTAACGCCTTCGTCCGCTGGCTGTCACGTCGGCCGATGGAAAGCTGGGGCTTCTTCATCGCTGGTCTGATCATCGCCCGCATTCTCTTCTAAGAACACCAATAAGGAGTACCGACCATGGGACTGTTTTCCCGCTTCGGAGACATCGTAAATTCAAACATCAACGCCATGCTCGACAAGGCGGAAGATCCAGAAAAAATCGCTCGCCTGATGATTCAGGAAATGGAAGACACGCTGATTGAGGTTCGCTCAGGCGCGGCCCGAGCAATGGCAGACAAGAAAGAAATGGAACGCGAAATCGCGCATTTCGAAAAAGTCGCCAGCGAATGGGAAGCGAAAGCTGAAATGGCTATCGATAAGGGTCGTGAAGATCTTGCGCGTGGCGCCCTTCAGGCCAAGCAAAAGGCCGCTTCTGAAATTGAAGCCCGTAAACAAGGTCTCGATGCCGCTGAAGAGGCTTTTGAGAAACGCTCTGCCGATCTCGAAAAGCTGCAAGCCAAGCTCGACGAAGCCAAAGCCAAGCATCGCGCCCTGATGATGCGCCGTGAAGCCGCCGAGCATCGCATCCGCACTCGGTCGCGGACTTATGACAGCCGCGTCGATGATGCCCTGGCTCGTTATTCTGCCGTTGAGCGCAAAGTTGACGAGATGGAAGCCTATGCGGACACCATCAAAGGCGCAGAACCTTCGCTCGAATCTCAGTTTGCTGACCTCGAAAAGTCAGAAGCTGTCGAAAAAGAGCTGGCTGACCTTAAGCGTCGCAAAGGTATGGCGACCACCGCAACGCCGACCACAACCCATTCTGACACACAGGAGTAATCTCACATGGCACTCCCAATTCTCGTCCTCGCAGGCATTATGAGTGTGCTCACCGCGCCTGGCCTGATCGCACAACACCTCGAAGCCCGGAAGAAAAAGGCTGAAGAGGCTTTGACGGAAGGCACCCAGAATGCCTGATGAGATCTTTGCAATCGTAATCGTCAGCATCCTCTTTGTCGGCTTTCCGGCGACGCTGTTCCACTACATCACCCTGTGGCGGAAACAGAGAAGCCTCCAGCCAGACGACGAACGGATGCTAGAGGATCTCTGGCGATCAGCCCGCGCCATGGAGCGCCGGATTGAAAGCCTCGAAGCCATTATCGACGGTGAAACGGAGCGGTCGCACCGCTCCGAGAACCACCGCGACGACATTTACAGGAAGAACTAATGACACATCGCAGACACAGGGATGACGACTACAAAAAGTGGCGTAACACGTTCCACGAAGGTCGCGACCATGACGAGCCGTATGATTATGTCGGTTCGCCCAACCCCAAAAAGTTGTACCGTTCAAGTGAAGACCGCGTCGTGGGTGGGGTGTGCGGCGGTATCGCAGAACGCTTTGGATGGGAGCCAACACTTGTTCGGTTGGCAACCGCACTTTCAACGGTTCTGTTCGCCGGCCCGATCATGGTCATCGCCTATATGGTGATGTGGATCGTCACCCCAAAACGGCCTCGTACAGCGCGTCCACTCAGTGATGAGGAAGATACATTCTGGCGTGGCGTGTCGGACAAACCATCCGTTACGTTTTCCAACATCCGCTACAAATTCATGGATCTGGAAGACCGACTTCAAAGCATGGAACGCTCTGTCACTTCAGATGAGTGGCGCCTTCGCAAACAATTCCGCGACCTCGAAAGCGGTCGCTCTTAACACCCAATCCGCAGGAAGGATCTTAAAGGGGCTTAGCTATGAGACAGAAACAGACACATTTCGGATTGTACGCGGCACTCGTCGCCACCAGTGGAATGGTTGCACTCGCCGTGATCTCTGTCGCTGCAGGGGAACTGCGCGTCCAGGCCGGAGGGCTGAATGTCAGCCTGATGACCCGCGCCGAACAGGGCTTCGTTATCAAAGTTGATGGTGCCGACTGCCCGGGCGCTGGCTGCCCGGCCTTCGCACTCAACTGGTCAATGACGAAGAACGGCTAAACTTCGATCTGACCCTTCCGGATGGCCCGGACCAGGAAACGGATCGGCGACACAGCCTCCGCTTCTGGTCGGGCGAAGGGCAGGGCCTCACCCCGAGCCATCGACAAGATCAGATCAGCCATCAACGGTGCAAACGTAAATCCTCGCGCACCCAGACCCGATAGAACATAAACCCCATTCTGATGCGGAACATGCTCAGCGACCTCAGCCCCTTTCGAAATCGGGGCCAGTATTTTTCCGGCACATTCAGACTGAAACGCAACTCCGGCAATTGGTAGCCGGTCCGGTGTCGTTGCCCTCACCGATGCCCGTGAACGCAAACTCTCCAAATCCAAGCAGTCAGCCCAATCGGGCGACAGGCCTGTCAGAGCATGCAGATTGTGATTGCGTGCCGCGTCGCTGATTTCGGGCTCCCGGTCATCTGGAATGGCTTCAAATGTTGCCCCACAGACCAGCTCATCGCCAAGCCGCAGCACATAATTTCCGCCCGCTCGTGCCGCTGGCTCCACCTTGTCCGTCGTCTCGCCGTATTCGACCTGTCCTAGCTTTCCGGCTAATGGCAAGTGCGCGCCGGGCAAGAGCGCCGCACTGAGGCGGCCCGACGCCACGATACGAAGCACACCATCCAGCGTGTCAGCTTCCGCCAAATCATCTGGAGAAACGGTATGCCCCATGCAGCGCGTAATGCGCTCATGATCGAGCAAAGTCCGCACCAGCTCAGGCGGCCGTAAGATCAATGCGCCCGAATGCCGAAGACCTCTCTTGTCGCTGAGCCCCGTGAGCCAGTCCTCATCTAGTGGCGGATCTTCGAGGAGTTTCTCAAATCGCAGCGTTTCGGCGTCTGATTGCGCGAATTGTTCGATTGTCACATCCTCGCAGGCAGAGGGCGCGCGAGACCGATAGAATTGCAGCGCGTGAAAATAACTCTGAATGAGCAGGCGAGCCTGGGACGTGTCGCCAACATCCAGTCTCGGCATCACGAGCGCAAGAGGATTGCCGCTCGCGCCAGAGGCTGGAGTATCGCTTGTGTCAGTGACCTGGACCGGGAATCCCCGCTCCGCAAAGACCCGCGCGAGGCTGGCACCCGCGATGCCAGCCCCAATGATTTCAACCTTGTCGAACGCTGTCTCCTCAGGTGAGGTGAGATAGATATCCGGCTCGGTCGGCCTGGAAACCGGGCCCATAACGGCTTCCAGGCGCTCCCGCTTACGCCCATAGCCCGGCTGTTTACTCACTTCAAAGCCAGCGGCGGCCAGTCCGCGACGCACATGCCCGGCGACGGTAAAAGTTCCAACCCGGCAGCCAGGCGCCGAATGCTGCGCCACCTGTTCAAGCACCGCATCCGACCACATGGCATCGTTTTTGGCCGGCGAAAAGCCGTCTAGAAACCACGCATCAGCCTGAAAATCACAGGTATTAAGCCAGTCCTCAGCATCACCGATATAGAGCGTCAGACTGGCTTTCCACTCCGGAAAAACAATGCGCTGGGCGCCCCGGGTCCGCACCGGCCAACGCTCAATCAGGGTTTCCGTGGGGAGTTCTGGCCAGTTTGATAGCGATCGTTCGGCATCTTTTTGCGAAAGCGGGAATTTCTCGACCGTGAGAAAGTGCAGCCAGCCAGCATCATGGCGCTGCGACTTTCGCCAGAGATCAATCGTCGCCAGAAAATTAAGTCCCGTTCCAAACCCCAGTTCCGCTATGGTGAAGACAGACCTGTTTTGCCAGCGCTCCGGCAAGCCGCAGGCCTTCAGAAAGACCGAACGTGTTTCTTCGAGCCCGTTGGCCACAGAATAATAGACATCGTCGAACCCCGTTGCGACGGGTGTCTGGTCATCATTCCAATGTAGTTCAGGTTGATCGGGCAATCTTGGCATGCCCCGGTTTAACCCCAGTCACGCGCCTTGCCGAGAGGGATTTATGGCCGCAGTGCCGCCAGAACAGATTGCGCCGAACGCAGCGCAATGATTTCGGGTAATGGTCCACGCATCAGCACCATGCGGTGCCACACCGGACCGAACAGCATTTCGCAAGTCGCATCGATATCATAGTCGCGCTTGATCTTGCCGTGCACAGCTGCCTGAGCCAGCGTTGCCTTTAAAGGCTTTCGGAAACTTCCATTGAACCAGCCCCGAAAGACCTCTCCTGCGTGGGAATCATCAGCAGCAGCAAGTAGGGCGCTGCGAAGCAGATGGGCGCCATCGCCAACGCGCGCGAGTTCAACAATCGGCGTTATGAATTGTGAGAGCTGGACATCGATCGGCTTTTCGCTGGCGATCACCGGATCATCAATCAATGAAATGGCCGCTTCGACGGCGATGGTGGCAATTGATGGCCACCAGCGGTAAATCGTCTGTTTGCTGGCACGTGCCCGTTTGGCGAGCCTGTCAGGACTGAAATTTCGCCAGCCACTTTCAGCCAGCTCCTCGCGTGCCGCGCTCAGGATCGCCTGTTTCGACGCTTCGCTCCGCTTTGGTCCCTCGCGTCGCGCGGGTCCCTCAGAAGCTGCTGGCTGCTGTTTGAGTGTCGGGTCCATCAGTCCACCTCCCCGATCAGCATGATCGGCACGGGTCATACTTAACCCCGCGACCCTTAACCCTTCCTAACAGCTGGGCCCGGTTTTGCCGACTATTTAACTGCCTAAACTGGCCTAAAGGATTTGTGATGCAAACGCCCAGAGCACAGATGCCGCCATAATAAACGCCGCGCAGACATAAAAAGCTCTTGCGAATCCGGGCTCTGAGAATTTGTGAGCGAGCAGACGCGCACCTGTTGCATAAATACCCAGTCCGAAAAGTTCTGTAAATGTGACCGTCAGGATCATCACAAATACCTGAAACATGATGGATTGATCTGTGGAAAAGAAGGTCGGGAGCAGTCCGCCAAACCAGACAAGCGCGTTTGGGTTGCTGATTTGCAGGCCCATCCCGCGGAAAAACTGAGCGATCACCCGTCCGTATTTTGGCGGAGACTTCGCATTCTTTCCGAAAACTTTGCTGACATCTTCCTCAAAATGCGTCGAGACAGGTTGTACGGCCGTCGACCAGGCCAGCCAGAGCACGAAGCAAAGCCCTGCAATTTTCACAATCAGAAACGCGGTTGGAAATTGCTGAGCCAACAGGCCCGCGCCCGATGCCGCGAGGCTGATCCAGATGACATTCGCCGCGCAAACGCCAAGCGCTGCGATTAGCGCATAAAACAAGCCATAGCGGAGTGAGGAGGCGAGAATCAGCATAACGGCCGGTCCGGGCGTAAGCCCACCGGCCGCAAACAAAAGAATAAGAGAAACCCACAGATCAATATCCATGCGTTCCTCGTTTCCCGGTTTCCTCTAGCTGTAAAGGGGAGGAGGAGCTCTGCCCCCTAGATCTCGCCCTTATAGCGCTTCAGCGACATCTCAATGAGCTCATGCGCTTTGTCGACACCATAAATCGCCTCAACCTTCACCCATTTGTTCGGCTCAAGGTCTTTATAGTGCTCGAAGAAATGCTTGATCCGGTCGAGCAGAATGTCTGGCAGGTCGTCCGTCGTGTGCACTTTATCATAATAGCTGGTCAGTTTCTGATGTGGGACAGCGAGAATTTTCTCGTCCTGACCGCCATCATCTTCCATCATCAACACACCAATCGGGCGGGCGCGCAGAACTGATCCCGGGACAAGCGCGCGCTGACCAACGCACATCACGTCAATTGGGTCGCCATCCAGGCTGAGCGTGTGGGGCACAAAGCCATAATTACACGGATACCGCATGCTGGTGTAAAGGAAGCGGTCCACAAACATGGCGCCAGACTCCTTGTCGATCTCGTATTTGATCGGCTCGCCCCCCAGCGGCACTTCGATAACAACGTTAACGTCAGAAGGCGGATTGTTGCCGCTCGAGATTTTCGAAAGATCCATGTCAGTCCCCTGAATTACGCAAGTTCGCCTCGTCTAACGAGGCGATGGCCATTGTGCAAGCGCAACAAATGGTAAATTTCCAGTTTTTACAGTCTTGGGTGTATACCTTCCGAGAAACCTGAAATTTCCCGGAAATTTGCTCAAAATAGATCAACCCTGATCCCGTGCTGCGAGCGTTCGCAAGCGCAGCGCGTTCAGGCGAATGAAGCCTTCGGCATCCTTCTGATCATAAGCGCCTTTATCATCTTCGAAGGTCACAAGGAGGTCGTCATAAAGTGAGTGTTGAGACTGACGACCCGCAACCATCACATTGCCCTTATAGAGCTTCAGGCGGACGTCGCCTGAGACCTTTTCCTGGCTCTTGTCGATCAGTGCCTGGAGCATTTCGCGCTCAGGTGAGAACCAGAACCCATTATAAATCAGCTCCGCATATTTCGGCATAAGCTGATCCTTGAGGTGACCGGCCTCCCGATCGAGCGTCAGGGATTCCATGGCACGGTGCGCGTGGAGCAGAATGGTGCCGCCCGGTGTCTCGTAAACACCGCGGGATTTCATGCCGACAAACCGGTTTTCGACAAGATCGATGCGGCCAATTCCATTGTCATGGCCGAGCGTATTGAGCGCTGTCAGCATCTCGGCTGCCGTCAGGGGTTTGCCATCGAGGGAAACCGCATCGCCCTTCTCAAAGCCGATTGTGATTTCAGTCACTTCATCTGGGGCATCCATCGGGCTGATGGTCCGCTGATGCACATATTCCGGCGCCGACTCCCAAGGGTCTTCCAGGACCTTACCTTCAGAAGACGAGTGAAGCAGGTTCGCATCCACAGAAAACGGCGCCTCACCACGTTTGTCTTTTGCGATCGGAATCTGATGCGATTCAGCAAATTCCAGCAAAGCTTCGCGGCTTTTGAATTCCCATTCCCGCCAGGGCGCCACAACCCGGATGTTCGGATTAAGCGCATAGGCTGATAATTCGAACCGGACTTGATCATTGCCCTTGCCTGTCGCGCCATGGGCAATCGCGTCCGCGCCGGTTTCTCTGGCGATTTCGACAAGACGTTTTGTGATCAGAGGACGCGCTATCGACGTGCCCAGAAGATAAGTCCCTTCATAAAGCGCGTTTGCACGAAACATCGGGAAGACGAAATCGCGGACGAATTCCTCGCGTACATCTTCAATATAGATGTTCTCTTCCTTGATCCCCATCAGTCGCGCTTTATCCCGCGCGGGCCCCAATTCCTCGCCCTGACCAAGATCGGCAGTGAAGGTCACAACTTCACATCCGAATTCCGTCTGCAGCCATTTGAGGATGATCGATGTATCCAGGCCGCCGGAATATGCGAGGACGACCTTCTTTGGAACGGAATGTTTAGACATCAGCTTTGATTGCTCTTTCAGGAATTGTGGCGAATTGGGTCAGATTTGCCGCGCACCATATCCATCCGCCACATTCGCGCAAGTGAATTGCCCTTTTAGCGCCTGTGAGCGGCCACATTTAGCGCCGACCCTATCCTTGTCCGATATTGGCGGGCTGACGGAGGAAGTCATGAAACTTGCGAAAACACTTATGGGTGCGCTTTTGGCAATCGGGGCCTGCACCACCGCAACGGCAGAAATCCCGGATGAGAAACAATCCGTGCGTCTGAACACTTATATCCTGCTCGACCGTACAGGCTCGATGTCTGATCTCTGGGATGAAGCGCTGAGTTCAGTAAACGCCTATGTCGGCAGCGTGATTGAGCCAGATGACGGCCCGCAAGTCGATAATGACATTACCTTGTCCGTGTTTGATGCACAGGATGGCCTGCAGTACGACACTTTGCGGCGAAACGTCACCGGCGAAGGCTGGAAGGCGCTGACCAATGATGAGGTCCATCCGCGCGGCACGACACCGTTGCTTGACGCGATTGGCCGGACTGTCGCCATGGCTGAATCGGATGCGCCGGAAAAGGCCGTGATTGTGATCATGACCGATGGCAAGGAAAATGCCAGCCGCGAGTTTAGTCGCGAAGGCGTTCGGTCTGCCCTGTCTCGCGTTGAAGACAAGGGCTGGGAAGTTGTGTTCCTGGGCGCAGAATTCGCCAGCTTTGGCGATGCCGATGCGGCCGGCGTTGATCGGTCGCGACAAATGGCCGTTTCTAAGGACCGACTGAGTCAGACCATGGACAATCTGGCCAAGAAGAACCGCGCCTATGCGCAGGAACTCGCAGATGACGTTGAATTCAATGAAGCGGATCGCGCAATCGCGGAAGAAGAAGACGTGAAACAGCGCAAGGGGACGAACTAGTAACAGGTGCGTATGACCTGATTGCGCTGTCACGCCGAAAGAGCCGGGATTTTTCCCGGCTCTTTTGCATTCGGCTGCATCAGTCCAGCCTTATCTCGCCGATTTGATCCTATCCAACTTGTGAGATCCACCCTTTCCTGACAAAGCAAGACAAGCAATGGCAACAAGGCCCTGACATGCTGAAATCATTCCTGGCAAAATTTGAAGGAGGTTTTCTGCACGATCTCGTGCTGTCTTATACTCATCATGACATTGCCAATCGGTCTGCTGCGCTCTCGCTATATGGCCTGATGTCCATCTTCCCCTTCATCGCCATTCTCGTCTGGGTCACAACACTCGCCGGAAGCCCAAGGGAAGTACATTTGTTGATGGGCCGGTTCTCAGTGTTTCTGCCGCCAGATTTTGCCGAGCTTCTTCACAATGAGGTGGAGTTCAGAACCTCCGTTCCAACGCGAAATTCCATTTTGATGGTCGCGTTCCACTCCTCGCTTCTGCTCTTCAGTGCAGGCTCCTCTCTTCGGTCGCTGCTGTTCAGTTTCCGTCAGATCGCCGGAGCGGATGATCGCATAGGCATTGTTGGAATCGTGATGCGGTCGGTTCTCTTCATGATCCCGATCTTCTTCTCGGTGTTCGTATCTTCCGTGATCATCGGTGCGATGAGCTATCTGATCATCACCTTCGCCTCAGCGATCCACATGACCTGGCTGATCTCGCCCCTTTTATGGTTGGTGGTCACACTGCTCATGATCGGCTTTCTGAACGGTGTTTATGCGTCCAGCCTGATCGGTCACCAGACCGTTCCCATACACGGCTGGCTTGGCTCGGTCAGCGCGGCCGTCCTGATTATCATCAGCACAATTGGTCTCACCATGTATTTCCGGCTGAATGTGGAAAACCGCGATTGGGTTGGCTCTCCGGGCTTCATCGTGAATGTGCTGTTATGGTTTTACGCCTGCGCAAATTGCTTTCTCATTGGTGCGTTGATCAACGCCACGCTGGCGAAACGCCGAAAACGCCAGAAAGCTAGCGTCGCCGGCCGCCGAGCACGCCCCGCAGCAGATACCTGACAATCTCGCGCGAAAGCATGCGTGCGCCGGATTTAACCGCGGCCTCTCCGACGGATTGACGGTTTGACCGACGCCGCGATGAAGAGCGTGACTTGGCTTTCTTTTCTTTCTCACGCGCTTCTGCCCTGGCCAGCTCTTCGGCCTCTTTAGCAGCCTTGTCTTCGCGGCGCTCAAGCTCTTCATAAGCGGAATCCCGGTCGAGCGCGTCATCATATTGCGTCCCCACCGGGCTGTCCGACATAACATCCCGACGTTCGCTCTCAGTCGCAGGCCCCAATCGCGACGCCGGTGGCCGGATGAGCGTACGAGCGACAACGTTCGGAACGCCTTTGCGATCAAGCGTCGATACCAGCGCCTCGCCGACACCGAGATCAGTAATAACCTCTTGGGTGTCAAAATCGGGATTCTCACGGAAACTCTCGGCTGCTGCCTTCACAGCCTTGCGTTCTGAGGGCGTGTAGGCCCGAAGTGCATGCTGGATGCGATTGCCCAATTGCGCCAGGACGCTGTCTGGAATATCGCGCGGGTTCTGGGTCACGAAATAGACGCCCACCCCTTTCGACCGGATCAGCTTCACCACTTGATCAATTTTGTCGAGCAGCGCTTTCGGCGCACTGTCAAAAAGAAGATGCGCTTCATCAAAGAAAAACACCAGTTTGGGTTTATCGGGATCACCGACCTCTGGAAGATCCTCAAACAATTCGGACAAGAGCCAGAGCAGGAAAGTGCAATAAAGACGTGGACTGTTGATGAGCCGGGTCGCGTCCATCACATTCACATAGCCTCGGCCATCGCGGGAGGTGCGCAGGAGATCGTCGAGTTTCAGCGCCGGTTCACCGAAAAAGAGCTCGCCCCCATCACGCTCCAGAACGAGCAATCGCCGCTGTATTGCGCCAAGACTGGCGGTCGAGACGTTTCCATATTCAAGACCGATTTCGGCGCGGTTTTCACCGACAAACACCAGAAGTTTGCGAAGGTCTTTGAGGTCCAGAAGCAGGAAATTGTTATCGTCTGCCACCTCAAATGCGATTGTAAGAATACCTTCCTGAACCTCATTCAGTTCCAGAAGACGCGCCAGAATGGTCGGCCCCATCTCCGCCATTGTGGTCCGGACCGGATGTCCTTTTTCGCCAAACACATCCCAGAAAATTGTCGGAGCAGCCCCATATTCGTAGGGGTTCAGACCAATCGTTTCCGCGCGTGCATGAAGTTTGTCATGGAGTTTGTGATCCGCACTGCCTGGCTGAGAGATACCAGACAGATCACCCTTCACGTCGGCGCAAAACACCGGAACACCGGCATCCGAAAACCCCTGTGCCAGAATTTGCAAGGTGACCGTCTTTCCTGTGCCCGTTGCGCCTGCGATGAGACCATGCCGGTTGGCCCGGCTGAGCAATAATTCCTGCGCCTCATTCTGTGAGGCTCCACCGCCGCCAAGAAAAATCGAATCGCTCATATCAGCACTCCCCTGCACCAGATTATCTGCGCCTCACGGACCAACTGCGTCAACTGCGGCTTGCCTGCTAACCGTCCCATACGCATACTCAGAACAACAATATGCGGGATAAACCCGTCAGGGAGGAGATCACATTGACACTTAAACACCTGGTATCCGGCACCTCGTTTGCCGCAATTCTATTATTGTCGTCGGCCTGTGCGCCAGCCAGCGAAGACAGCGCCACTGAACAATCCGCAGCAGACACCTCTTCGACACCCGAGACCTCAGCCCCCGAACCACAAGCTGTTTCAGGCATTGATGTTTCGGACCCTGAATCAGTTGGTTTCTCGACAGCAGGATTGCAGGCGCTAGACGCCGATTACCAAGCACTCGTCGAGGATGGAAAGCTGGCCGGCTTGGTCTGGCTTGTGTCGCGCCATGGCAAAATCGTTACCCTCAATTCGCATGGCGTTCTGAGCTACGAAACCCAAGAACCGGTCAAACCGGATTCCATTTTCCGCATTGCCTCGATGACCAAACCCATCACCGGCGTTGCAATGATGATGCTGTGGGAAGAGGGAAAATGGAAACTCGATGACCCGGTTTCAAAATACATCCCGGAATTCGTAGATCTGGAAGTCAAAACGGCGGATGGCGGCACTGAGCCCATGGCGTCGCCCATGACGATGGCGCAATTGATGTCCCACTCAGCGGGTTTTGGCGTGTCAGCGACCTATAACGGCGTAAATCTCTCTGAGAGCGACCTTCAGGGCATGATCGACAAATTGGCACAGCTTCCACTCGAGACGCAGCCGGGAACCGCCTGGGATTACGGTCCCAGCGTCAATGTGCAGGCTTACATCGTTGAAAAACTGTCAGGCCAGTCATTGGATCAATTTTTCGAAGAACGGATATTCGAGCCCCTCGGCATGGACGATACTGGCTTCTGGGTCCCATCTGACAAGCAACACCGCGTGACGCGGATCTATGATTATGAAGAGGATGGTTCTCTCGGCATGATGCCGGAGCGCCTCCAGAATGAAGTTCCGCAATTCTTGTCGGGCAGCGGCGGCCTCTTTTCTACCCCGCTTGATTACTGGGCCTTCACACAGATGCTACAGGGAGAAGGCGCTTATCAGGGTGAGCGCCTGCTACAGTCTGAAACCGTTCTGAAAATGCGTGAGAATGTGCTTGATGCCGGGGTCCCGGTCGATCTCTACGGTCCAGATATGCCGGGCATTGGCTTTGGGATGGATTTTGCCGTCGTGATGGACAAGGAAGCCGCCGGCAACAAGCAGAATGTCGGCTCCTATTATTGGGGTGGATTTTTCGGCACCAGTTTCTGGATCGACCCTGTCGATGATCTCGTCTTCATCGCCTTCATCCAGAATAACAATGGCTCTAATCCTTATCAGGGCACACCGCCTGTTCGGAATATGGCGATCGATGCGCTTTACTCTGCCTTGGAAGATCCTTCAAAATAAGCTGATAAGGCTATTCTGGCGAATTAGGGCCGCGGGACTACATGGAACTCGCGGTCCATTCAATTAAAAATTCGCAATATATATTCAGCTCTTCGCGCCTGAGAACGCAAACATGTTGACAATACAACATATTGTTCCTGTAATGTTTCTGTAGTGTTTGTGTTTTGTATACCATATCAAAAAGAAGTGTGTTCACTTCCGAATTTTTGCAGTTTGCGAACGATTCAAAGCTTGGCAAAACCGTATATAGCCCTCATATAGCCGCTCTTGGCTTCATGACTGTTCTGTTACTGACAGTCTTATGGAATGGGCCTCCGCGTACGTCCCCCACCCAGCCTGCGGAATTAAGGCCCTAAGGACCCGTCAGACATGTCCCCGTTTGACGGGTCCGCCCCCCTCTCTCAAATATGTCTGTAAGCAAGGTTTAAAGACTTGCTGACAAACTCTCCTTCAGCGCGATTTCATGGTTGTCACAAATGGCACATGCTGTCTCATTAGAGTGCGCTAAACGGAGTTGATCACATGTCTGCCCTGCCCATCACTCAACAACATTCACTGAGTGACCTAATGACCGCCGCATCGTCTTTAAGCTGGGAAGATCAGGCAGGACCGACCGCTCCGTTTGTTGAGAGCTATCTGCAGCAAAGTCATGCGTCGATCGATCTTCTCAATCACCCCAATCTATCAATTGGCGATATTGCCCGCTATCTGAGCGAATTCTGGAATTGGTCGAATATCCGGTCCAAGGGCTCTCAGCTGATTCGCGTGCGCCATGTTCAGCCTGAAAAATCCGGACAGGACCCAATCTCTCTGTTGGAAGTCGTTGGAACCGACAGGCCATTCCTTGTTGGGTCCATTCTGGGGGCCTGCCGCGAATTGAATATTCAGACCGGCATGCTGCTTCACCCCATTCTAGAGCACGACCGGACTGTGGACGGTCGTCGCACTGTCTCCAATGGTGAACAGAACGAATCCTATATTCAGGTCTATCTGGAACATTTGGATGGCGCGACGTCTGACCGGCTTGAGGCTGAAGTGCGTCGCACATTGAACGAAGTGCGGCTCAGCGTTCAGGACTTCACCGAGATGCAGGAGCGCATGCTCGCAGCTGCGGAGACGGTCGCCGGGCTCTCGCACCTGGATCCCGGCATTGCAGAAGAGGCATCAGAGTTTCTCAAATGGCTCGCCTATAATCACTTCACCTTTCTTGGAAGCCGGTATTACAATTTCGTCCAGCGGGACGATGGAAGTCTTGCTGCAGAAGAGCCTGAAATTATTCCAGATTCCAGTCTGGGCATCCTCCGCGATCTTGACCGGTTTATCCTTCAACGCGGCAGTGAGCCGACCATAATCACCAGCCAGATTTCTGACTTTCTAAATGAGCCCACCCCGATCATTGTTGCCAAAGCCAGCCTGCAATCCCGAGTGCACCGCAGGGTTCGCGCAGATTATATCGGTGTCAAAACCTATGATGATAACGGCCAGGTCACGGGCGAAATTCGGTTTGCCGGTCTGTTTACCGCGGACGCTTATAATGCGCTCACGCGCGATGTTCCGCTCATCCGTCAGAAGGTGACGCAAGTCCTCGAAGCCGCCGGAAAACGTCCGGGGAGTCACGATGCCAATGCGCTCAAGAACATTCTTGAGACCTATCCGCGCGATGAGTTATTTCAGATTTCGCCGGATGATCTTCTGAGTATTTCGACCAGTATTCTTCAGTTGCAAGAGCGTGCTGAGACGCGGATTTTTCTCCGCCGCGACCAGTTTGATCGATATCTGACCGCGTTGGTCTATGTGCCCCGCGAATCCTTTAATTCTGAATTGCGCGCCCGGATTGCCAAACGGCTGGAGCAGGCTTTTAGCGCAAGTCTGATTGCGTTTTATCCAAGCTTCAGTGATTCCCCACTGGCGCGGATCCATTTTATTTTCGACCTCAAACCAGGCCATCCAGAACCCAATATCAAAGAGCTCGAACACGAAATTGCGCGGCTCGCGCGCAGTTGGAATGACGAAGTTCGTGGCCTTGTTCGCACCCAGAAACTGAGCCTTCCAAGCGAATTGGAAGAAGATCAGATCACAAGCGCCTTCAATCTCGCTTATAAGGAAGCATTCAGCCCGGAACAGGCGCTGCAGGATCTTAGTCTCCTGCTTGATCTAACCGAGGATCGCCCGGTCTCCATGCGCGCCAGCCGGGGCGAGCATGACCCGCTATCGGTTATTCGTGCCCGAATTTATGCCTATGCTGAGCCGATTCAGCTGTCCGCATGCGTGCCGGTTTTCGAAAACATGGGACTATATGTGGTCTCTGAGGTCGGCTATCCGGTTAAAAGCTCTCCCGATGACGACCAGCCGCGCTGGGTTCACACTCTCAGCATGCGATCCGCCGACCAATCACCCATTGATCTGGCCCGCACCAAGGTCGCGCTTGAAGATGCATTTGAAGCTGTTTGGACCCATAAAACAGAGAATGACGGGTTCAACAGACTGGTCCTGTCCATGGGTGCAACCTGGCGCGAAGCCGCTCTTTTCCGGACATTGTCTCGCTATCGGAAACAGACCGGCCTCGACCCGGCCCAGGGAACGCAGATCGCTGCGCTCGCCCGCAATCCCGAAATTACACAACTCTTACTACACTGTTTCTCAACGAGATTCGATCCCGATCGGGACATGAGTCTGGAGGAACGTAAGAGCGCCTGTTCGGATATATCGCACGCGATTACAGAAGCGCTTAATGCCGTTGAATCCCTTGATGAAGATCGCGTACTTCGTCGACTATCAGAGTTGATCCATGCGATTACAAGGACATCATTCTATCAGATCAATGAGAATGGTGAACCGCACTCCCAGATCGCTATCAAGATTGCGAGCCGTGAACTCGAAGCACTCCCAGAGCCACGCCCCTTCCGGGAGATCTTTGTCTGGTCGCCCCATGTCGAAGGGGTTCACCTGCGCTTTGGTCCCGTTGCGCGCGGTGGTCTGCGTTGGTCAGATCGGCGTGATGACTTCCGAACCGAGGTATTAGGCCTCGTCAAAGCGCAACAAGTGAAAAACGCTGTCATTGTTCCCGTCGGCTCAAAGGGCGGGTTTTATCCGAAACAATTACCCATTGATGGCGATCGCGAAGCCATTCGGGATGAGGGTATTCGGTCGTACAAGACCTTTATTACGTCACTTCTCATGTTGACGGATAATCTGGTTGATGGCGAGCCGAAGCACCCCAAACGGACAGTCATCTGGGATCAGCCGGACCCTTATCTGGTCGTGGCCGCCGACAAAGGCACAGCGACGTTTTCAGATATCGCAAACGAGATCAGCGAATCCTTTGGATTCTGGCTCGGTGACGCCTTCGCTTCGGGTGGTTCGGCGGGGTATGACCATAAGAAAATGGGTATTACCGCCCGTGGTGCCTGGGTGGCCGTGCAGCGTCACTTCCGGGAAATTGGAAAAGACATTCAAACAGAGCGGTTTTCCGTGATCGGTGTGGGGGATATGTCAGGCGATGTGTTCGGCAATGGCATGTTGCTCTCCCACACAATCGATCTGAAAGCCGCATTCAACCATCTGCACATCTTCATTGACCCGAATCCAAGCGATCCGGAAGCCAATTGGCAAGAACGCAAACGGATATTTGATCTGCCAAGATCTAGCTGGTCGGATTACAACACCGACTTGATTTCCCAAGGTGGCGGCGTGTTCTCGAGAAACGCCAAGCGGATTGAATTAACTCCGGAAATACAGGCATTTCTCAAGACCGATTCCGACGCCATGACGCCTAGCGAGCTGATCCAGGCTATTCTGAAAGCCGAAGCAGAACTCCTCTGGTTTGGTGGCATCGGTACCTATGTGAAGTCCGCCCAGGAAACTGATCTTCAGGTCGGAGACAAGTCTAACGACGCCGTTCGCATCAGTGCGGGCGATTTGAAGGTTGAGGTTGTCGGTGAAGGCGCAAATCTCGGTGTCACCCAGGCCGGTCGCATTGAGTTCGCCCGCCTTGGTGGCCGTATCAATACAGATGCGATCGATAACTCGGCTGGCGTCGACAGTTCAGACCACGAAGTGAACATCAAGATATTGCTGAAAGCCGCCATGGAATGCGGAGAGCTGAATCCAGATCAGCGTCTATCGCTGCTCGCTTCCATGACCGACGAAGTTGGCGAGAAAGTGCTCGTCCACAATTATGATCAAACCGGTGCTCTGAGTGTCGCGGAAGCCTCTGCTGCTGATGATCTTGATTCGCATGAACGCATGATGGAGCGATTAGAGGCAGCCGGCATTCTCAATCGGTCGGTTGAAGGACTGCCCAAGTCTGAAGAAATCCGGGCATTTCACGAAGCTCACACCGGTCTGACCCGCCCTGAAATTGCGGTATTACTCGCATATGCCAAGATCACGCTGTTTGACGAGCTTGTTCAAAGCAATGTTCCGGATGATCCTTTCCTCACGGAGCTTTACTCCGAGTATTTCCCTGAACCTTTACGCGGATTTTCTAATGCTCTGGGCCAGCATCGCCTGAAACGGGAAATCATCGCCACCCAATTGTCGAACGATATTATCAATCTGGGCGGCCCAACCTTTATTCACAGAGTGAAGGAGCGCGCAGGCGTCGAAGCCGCATCAATTGCGCGAGCCTTTGTGGCATCAAAAGAGATCTTTGCGCTGGCGCCTCTCCTTCGGAAAATTGATGGTTTGGACAACCAGGTTCCGGCCGACATTCAAATCGGTCTGCATCGGGATATCATCAATGCTCTCAGGCGGCAGGTTTTCTGGCTGGCAAAGACCCGTTCCATCGACGGTCGCATCGATGATCTGGTCAGCCTTTACAAGCCAGACGTCCAGCGACTTCTCACGTCCGGGGCTGACACACTTTCGCCATATGAAAGTGATCTCTTTGAAAAACAATGTGCTGAGTATCGGGAACAAGGTGCCCCGAGTTCGGTCGCAGAAAGTGTCGCAATCATTCTATCGATGACATCAGCCACCGATATTGTCGATCTCGCGCGCAGAACCGGGCAAGATGTGATCAAGATTGCGTGTTTGTTCAGTTCAGTTGGGAGTGTGTTCCGTTTTGATGAACTTCGTCAGACGGCGCTTAACATGACACTTGATCAGCATTGGGACCGTCTGGCCGTACGCGGTTTGGTCGAAACCTTGCTTGTACAACAAAATAGTCTGGCTGAGCGTATTTCAGCCAATAACGGAAATTCAGATTTGAATAACTTTGCTGAGGCAAAGGTATTTGTGGATGAATTTGTCACACAGCATGAAGATGAATACAAAAGACTTCAATTACTTCTTGCAGAACTCGAACAGTCTGGTGCATGGACATTTTCTAAACTTGTATTGTTCGCGAATGCGATGCGTAGCTTTATTGACGAAACGGACTTAGGGGCGACGTAGTGGTTCAGGCACGCAGTATGAATTTGAGGTTCCGCGATGGCTCCGTCGAAGACGCAGCGAGAATCGCGGATCTTGGCCGTCAGACATTCGCCGAATATTTTGGTCAGGTTTATAAGAAGTCCGACCTCGACCATTATCTCGACAAGTATTTTTCCGTTCCAAAAGTCGAACGAGATTTGGGAAATCCGGATTATGATTATCGCGTGGCCGAAGCACCTTCAGGTCTGGTTGGGTATGCCAAAATCGGGCCAGTGAGCCTGCCAGTAGATCAAAGTGGACGGACAGGCCTTCAACTTCATCGTCTTTATGTTCGTGAGATTCGCCAGGGCGTAGGTGTCGGCGGTATTCTCTTGAGTTGGGCGATTGATCGTGCGTCTGAACGCGGTGCTGATGACTTCTGGCTCGGCGTGTGGGCACAGAACAAACGAGCGATTGGCGTTTACGAGAGCCGCGGCTTTGTCGCCAGCGATTATTACGACATTCATGTCGGTGAATCGATCGACAAAGAGCTGATGATGTCACTCAGGCTGAAAGCCGCTGCCAGCAGCCTAAGTGCTTGATCTTATAGAGTTATTGATACTTGCTCAGCCGACGACAGACGTCGTCTAATTGTTCAAGGTCGCGATATTTGATTTTGAGCTCTCCGCCTTTGGCAAGGCTTTTGATCTCTACCACCAAACCAAGAGCGCGTGACAAATCTGCCTCGAGGGCCTCTGTGTCTACGTCTTTTTCGTCAGCTGTTTTGTCTTTACTGGTCTCAAAGGTCCCGCTTGCGAGTTTGCGCACGAGTTTTTCAGTATCACGAACCGAGAGTTTCTTAGAAATCACCTGTTCGATGACAGACTCCGGATCATCTGCCGACAGGGCAGCGCGCGCATGGCCCGCGCTTACCTCGCCATTCCGCAAATGGTCCCGTACAGAATCTGGCAAATTCAACAGACGCAACATGTTGGCGACATGTGCCCGGCTCTTTCCTACAGATTCCGCGACCGCTTCCTGCGTTTTTCCGAATCGCGAAAGCAGCGCCTGGTAGCCTTCGGCTTCTTCCATTGCGTTGAGATCTTCGCGTTGAATATTCTCAATCAAACCAAATTCGAGAAGTTCGACATCATTTGTCTTGAGAATCCGAGCCGGGATCTCACTCAAGCCAGCCTTCTTCGAAGCGCGATAGCGGCGTTCACCGGCGATGATCTGATAATCGTGATCCTGACCTTTGACTTCCCGTACAAGAATTGGGGTCAGCACACCTTTAGCGAGAATCGATTTCGACAGTTCTGCGAGCGATTCCTCGTTAAACTTCTTTCGAGGTTGATTTGGGTTTGGCTTGATCGATTTGATCTTGAGGACGGAGACCTCTTTGGCACCCGACGCTTCAACCGCCGCATCCTCAAAATTTTCATACTCGCCAATAAGCGCAGAAAGCCCCTTACCCAATTTAGTTGCCTTTGTTTTTCCAGAGTCAGACATCAGGCGGCCACCAGGGATCGTTCGCGGTGTAAGAGTTCAGACGCCAGACGAATATAGGCTTCGCTGCCCGGACATCTGTAATCATAAAGCAGTGCGGGTTTTCCATAACCCGGTGCTTCCGACAGCTTCACATTCCGCGGAATGACGGTGTCATAGATGTAGACTTTTGCGCCGAGTTTCTCACGTGCTTCTTGTTCTACTTCGGAGGACAATCGGTTTCGCTTGTCAAACATTGTCAGGATAATGCCTTGGATATCGAGGTCCGGATTAAGGCCATTTTTGACAATCTGAACCGTGCGAAGGAGCTGGGACAGCCCCTCCATTGCATAAAATTCGCATTGCAGGGGAACCAGGAGGGAGTCACTCGCCGTCATGGCGTTAATCGTCAGGGATGACAAAGATGGTGGGCAGTCGATTAGAATGATGTCATATCCACCCTCACTCATGCGCTCGCGATATCCAGCCAAAGCATCCCGCAAACGAAATGACCGTTTTGGATCACCGGCCAGAGCCGTTTCTACACCTGCAAGATTCTCGTCACCTGGAACCAGATCCAGACCCGGAACAAGTGTTTTCATCGCGGCATTCTCTAGCGGAATCCGATCAACAACCACATCATAACTGGTGATTTCCCGGTTGCGCGGTCCGACACCCAGCCCTGTAGACGCATTTCCCTGTGCGTCGAAATCGACGATCAGGACTTTTCGTCCAACTGCGGCGAGCGCAGTGCCCAAATTGATGGAAGTAGTCGTTTTACCGACGCCGCCTTTTTGGTTCACAACGGCGAGAATTCTGGATTTAGACACGACGGACCTCCGATACCTTAAGAATGACGCCGTCCGAATCACTTTCGGGCTCGACGATCTCCATGTTAAAAATCCAATAACGCTGCGATTCCGTCAATTCGTATTTCCAGTTTCTTCCCTTGAGAAACACGCCAATTGTCGAGTTTTCCAACCATTTTTCGCTTAAACGGATTAAAGTCGATAAATCTGCGACAGCGCGGGCCGTAATATGAGACAATGTTTCACGTGAAACATTTTCAACGCGGTCATTCTCAACAGTGACGGGCAGATCGAGTTCGCGTGCGACAAGGCGCAGAAAAGCGCACCGCTTAGCATTGGACTCAACCAGGACAAACTCCTTGTCTGCATCTGACTGGCAAGCCAGAACCAAGCCCGGTAGCCCGGCTCCAGATCCAATATCCATGATCACCGAGCCCGACGCAACATGCGGCCAGACGCTGAGGCTGTCCAATATGTGTCGACGCCAGACCTCGTCCCGCTCCCGGGGGCCGATCAAATTGTGGGTCTTGCTCCACTTCAAAAGCAGATCGTGGTATCGGGTCAGTCGCTCAAATGTTTCACGTGAAACATCCATCCGGAGCGCATCGACCAATTCTTCTCGCTTCATCCAGACGTCACCGCTGAGGGTCCGGTCGACGTTTTCACGCGCTTATTCATATGGCTCAGGATTGCCAGAATTGCACTCGGCGTCATGCCCTCCATCCGTTGCGCCTGGGAGATGGTTTCTGGTCGGATGGTTTCAAGCTTCTCCCGGATCTCATTGGATAGCGAGCCCACTGCCGCATAATCGAGATCGGCGGGTATCTTTCTGTTCTCATCTTTACGCAAAATGGCAATATCGGCGGCTTGACGATCGAGATAGCTTGAATAACGCGCTTCGATCGCAACCTGATCCAGTATGGCCGGAGCAATTTTTCCGAGCTCAGGCCAGTTTGACTTGAGTGTATCCAGGGTCACACCGGAATAGGTCAACAACTCAAACGCTGAACGCCGTCGACCATCCAACTTGATATCAATGCCAATGGTCCGTGCCTGGTTCGGTGTAAGCTCAAATGATTTCATCAAACCAATAGCCTTCTCGAGTGCGTTGGCCTTTTCCGAATACTCCGACCAGCGCCCCTCTTTCACGCATCCAAATTCACGTCCTAGTTTCGTCAATCTTTGGTCTGCATTGTCAGCCCGAAGATGGAGCCGATACTCCGCACGAGAAGTGAACATGCGATACGGCTCCGTCACCCCGCGTGTCGTCAGGTCATCAATCATCACACCAATATAGGCGTCAGCGCGATTCAGTGTGATCGGGTCTGCACCCGGATCAACTGATTGACGCGCCGCATTGAGTCCAGCCATCAACCCCTGGGCGGCCGCTTCCTCATATCCAGTCGTGCCGTTAATCTGTCCAGCGAGGTACAATCCGGGCAGTACTTTAACTTCAAGCGTTCTCGAGAGTGACCGCGGATCAACATAGTCATATTCAATGGCATAACCCGGCTGAAGGATGGTGACATTTTCGAGCCCCGGGATCGTTCGAATGAATGCGTCTTGCACATCTGCCGGAAGAGACGATGAAATCCCATTTGGATAGACGGTGTCATCATCCAATCCCTCAGGCTCTAGAAAAACCTGATGCCGATCCCGGTCGGCGAATTTGTGAACTTTGTCCTCAATGCTTGGGCAATAGCGTGGTCCCCGCCCCTCTATGGCACCGGAATAAACAGCCGACTTTTGAATATTCTCCTGGATCACCTGATGCGTCTTTTCATTTGTCCAGGTGATGCCGCAAGCAATCTGCGGCACCACGACTTTATCCGTCAGAAAAGAAAACGGGACCGGATCCTCATCGGCTTGCTGAAGGTCCAGTTGGTCCCAATCAATCGTCTTTCCGTTGAGACGCGCGGGAGTTCCGGTTTTCAATCGACCTAGTGGAAGCTCAAGCGCCAACAGTCGTTTCGACAATTCATTGGATGGCGCCTCCCCAACACGACCGGCTGGGATGCGCTCTTCCCCACGATGAATGATCCCTCTCAGAAAGGTTCCCGTTGTGAGGACCACAGCCTTCGCAAGAAGTCGCTCTCCCGAAGCGCATACAACTCCGGCGATCCTGTCTTTTTCAACAATGAGGTCATCCACCCCATCCTCCACAACCGACAGATTCTCAGTCGCGGCAATCTCGCGCTGCATGGCTTCTCGGTAGAGTTTTCGATCGGCTTGAGATCTTGGCCCCTGAACTGCAGGTCCTTTAGAACGATTGAGAAGTCGATATTGGATTCCAGCCTGGTCGGCAACGCGTGCCATGATACCATCAAGCGCATCGATCTCTCGTACCAAATGGCCTTTGCCCAAACCACCGATCGCCGGATTGCACGACATCTCGCCAATCTTGTCTGCATGATAAGTGACCAGCGCAGTCCGCGCACCCATGCGCGACGACGCGCACGCGGCCTCTGTTCCAGCATGTCCGCCGCCTACGACAATGACATCAAACTCGCGCACAGCACGTTCTCCAAACCAAAATGTTTCACGTGAAACACTATTTTCCGACACAAAAGCCGGAAAAGACTTCGCCGAGTATATCCTCGACATCCACGCGACCCAATATCTGATCGAGCGCAGATCTCGCGACTGATAACTCAAATGCGGACAAATCAACATCCCCATTTTCCTGGAGAAGCATTTTTGATTGTTTGAGTGCCGACATGGCTGTGCTCAGACTTTTCTGATGCCGAAGCCTGACAATAGTTGGCGCATCCTTTGACGAGGTGAGTTCAACAATCCGGGACTCCAACAAGTCCACAAAGTCAGCCATTCCTTCACCGGTAGCGACAGACAGCGCAAGATCGCTATGAGCAAATTTGTCATCACCCGAAACCCGGTCCGCCTGACTGATTATGAGGAGATCGTGGCTTTCAAGCTTTTGGGCTTTTCCATCATCCACATTATCGTCAGCGCGTGACAAATAGACTCGCAGATCTGCATTCTCAGCCCAGACCCTGGCGCGCCTCACACCTTCGGCCTCGACCGGATCGAGTGTATCACGGAGCCCTGCAGTATCGGCGATTGTGACCGGAACACCTTTCACCACTATATGTGCTTCTAACACGTCACGAGTTGTTCCCGGGATTTCAGATACAATCGCAGCCTCTCTTTGGGCTAACGCATTAATCAGAGTCGATTTACCGGCATTGGGTTTTCCCAAAATGGCAATGCGCAGACCATCCCGAACGCGTGACGCAGATTTTGCCGTCGAGAGTGCCGAAGAAAATTCGGTGATTAGGTCATCAATAATTTGGGACACCGGCGCGTGAGCATCCTCCGAAACATCTCCCTCATCCGAAAAATCAATAGATGCCGCGAGATAGGCAGAGGCTTCCAAAATTCTTTTTCGCCAGGCCTCAATCGTATGCGAAGCATCGCCGGCCAGAAAGCGCGCGGCTTGCTTCATCTGTTCGACGCTTTGAGATTCGATCAGATCCGCAATGCCTTCCGCCTGAATGAGATCGATCTTTCCGTTCTCGAACGCGCGGCGAGAAAACTCTCCGGGTTCGGCCAAACGACATGCTGCGTGATCGACCACGCCTGATATCAGAGTTTCGATAATCGCTGGGCTGCCATGGCAATGGACCTCGACGAGATCTTCTCCCGTAAAGCTTTCCGGGCCCGCAAACCTCAGGATTAGTGCTTCATCGATAACGTGATCACGATCTGCAAAATCATAGAGATTGCGTTTTACCGCGCGGCGGATCGGTGGCGCGGTTGATAGTGTCAGATATTCTAAGATCTGAAACGCTTCAGGGCCTGAAATCCTGAGCACCGCAACACCGGCCCGACCGTGTGCAGAGGACAGAGCGATGATGGTGTCAGTTTCCTGATGGGTCATCGCTCTAACCTGATCATTGTTTCACGTGAAACAATGCCTGCTCGGGTTTTAGTTGTTCATGCTGGAGAAGAACTCGTCATTATCTTTTGTCTGACGGAGTTTATCGAGCAGGAAGTCGATCGCGTCCGCTGTTCCCATCGGATTGAGAATACGACGCAGGACATAGACTTTCGCAAGATGCTCTTTCGGAGTGATCAGCTCTTCTTTCCGTGTACCGGATTTGAGAATGTCGATCGCCGGGAAGACACGCTTGTCGGCAACTTTGCGGTCAAGCACGACCTCAGAGTTACCTGTGCCTTTGAACTCCTCGAAGATGACCTCATCCATACGCGATCCCGTTTCGATCAGCGCGGTCGCGATAATGGTGAGCGATCCACCTTGTTCCAGATTACGTGCCGCACCGAAAAAGCGTTTCGGTCGTTGAAGCGCGTTGGCATCCACACCGCCGGTGAGGACCTTACCGGAGGATGGAACTGTGGTGTTGTAAGCCCGGCCAAGACGTGTAATCGAGTCAAGCAGAATCACAACATCGCGGCCATGTTCGGCCAGGCGCTTGGCTTTTTCGATCACCATTTCGGCGACCTGAACGTGGCGCGACGCGGGTTCATCAAAGGTCGACGATACAACTTCGCCCTGCACCGACCGGCGCATGTCTGTCACTTCCTCTGGACGCTCATCGATCAGAAGAACGATCAGATAGCATTCCGGGTGGTTGGCTTCGATGCTTGCGGCAATATTCTGAAGAAGAACGGTTTTACCCGTCCGCGGCGGTGCAACGATCAGCGCTCGCTGTCCCTTACCGATTGGCGCGACGATATCAATGACGCGGCCTGACCGATCCTTTTTGGTCGGATCTTTCGGCGACATGACCAGACGCTCTTCCGGATAGAGCGGCGTCAGATTGTCAAAGTGAATTTTGTGCTTGGCGCGCTCGTGATCTTCGAAATTGATCTGGGAGACCTTCACCAGGGCGAAGTACCGTTCGCCATCGCGCGGAGACCGAATCTCGCCCTCAATCGTATCACCCGTCCGAAGACCGTTTTGTTTGATCAGCGCAGGACTGACATAAATATCATCCGGCCCCGGAAGATAATTGGACTCTGGCGACCGAAGGAAACCAAACCCGTCAGACAGGACTTCCATAACACCCGCACCGACAATTTCCGTTCCCTGATCGGCCAGTTCTTTCAGAATCGCGAACAACATATCCTGTGTCCGAAGCGATGAAGCATTTTCAACGCCACAGGATTCTGCATAAGCCAGCAATTCGGTCGGACTTTTCGCTTTGAGATCACGGAGTGCAACTTGCTGGAGTTCGGCGGTTTCTTCAGACATGGGGGCCCTGCAAAAGTCAGAAAAGCAGCCGGGATTCCGGCTTTCTGGGAAACGGGATTTGTAGAATTGGGAGCTACGCGCCGACGAATGCGGCTGGCTATTCAAAGCCATTTATTTTGTCATTCGTCAAGTCAGGAATGCGGCTCAGATCAGAATGGTTCAACGACAACTGCAATAACTGCGACGATGGCCATGAGGAAGGGAACTTCATTCAACATGCGCAAGGTTTTTGGTTTGGGTGCTTTATCCGTGCCGATCTTCCGGTTCATACCAATAAAGACGCCATGCATGGCTGATATCCCGGTCACCATAGCCAGTTTCAGATAAAGCCAGGGTTCCCCGAGTATGAAACTGCGATTGATCCAGATCATGTAGAGACCAAGAAACCAGACAATGATCATACTGGGTGTCAGGATAATCTTTCGAAGGCTGTTAATCGCCTTCTGCATCTTCAGATCCGTTTCGCCGCCCGGCTCTGATTCCAACCGGTAGACCATAAGCCGCGGCAACATCAACATGCCGGCCATCCAGGCAATCACGAAAATGATGTGAATGGCTTTGATCCATTGAAGCAGCATAACCGGCGATCTCCTTAGCCAATGCTGGTGATGTGTTTCATCAACGCATCCACATGGTTGGGCGGCACATGAGGATTTATACCGTGTCCCAGATTGAACACCAGTGGCCGACTATCCGCTTTATAGGTTTCAATGAGTTCTGTTGTCCGATCGAGCATTTGCTGACCACCCGCCTGAAGAGAAAGCGGATCGAGATGCCCCTGAACCGGAAAGCCCTTGGGAAGCGAAGAATTCACAAAATCAGGAACCTGGCCGGTGTCCAGTCCGACCGCAGTCACACCCGTATGACTGGCGTATTCCGGCAACATCGCACCTGATCCACGGGCAAAACCAATGATCGGAACAGTCACGCCATCAGCGCGCAGGCGATCCACAATTTTCTTTGTCGGGTCGGTCACCAGCCAAGGGAAGACATTGCTCGGAAGATTTTCAGCCCAGCTGTCAAACAACATCAGGGCGTCAACGCCAGCATCAACCTGGGATTTCAGATAATCAATCGTAACTTCGGTGATAATATCGAGCACCGCACGCAGATCATCTGGCCGGGTATAGGCCCACATTTTAGGCTTCGTTTTATCAGTGCCGCCCCGGCCTTCAATTGCATAGACAGCAACAGTCCAGGGCGAACCCGCAAACCCGATCAGAGGAAAGCCCGGCTCGAATTTTTGCTTCAGTCGGGATACAGTTTCCATAACCGGAGAGAGACGATCCGTGATTTTGGCTCTCGATATCCGATCGAGATCAGAAACCTTCTCCAGCGGCTCCAGAACAGGGCCCTCGCCCGTTTCAAAGCGTAGTCCGCGATCCATCGCGTCCAGCACAAGCAGGATATCGGCAAACAGGATTGCGGCATCAAAAGGATAACGCCTCAAAGGTTGAAGTGTCGCCTCTACCGACAGCGAAGGCGTGTAGCAGAAATCCAGAAAGTCTTTCGCCCGGGTTCTGATCTCCCGATACTCAGGAAGATAACGTCCTGCTTGTCTCATAAGCCAGACCGGAGGTCTGTCTGTCATCTCGCCTTTGAGCGTTCTGATGAAGCGCGATGTTTCCGCACCCGCCATATCCCGTACCCTTATATATGAATCTATTTATTTACTATTTCTTAACCAGTGGGGTTGGTTAACAAACCCTTAACAGATGAGTTTCCAAGAGTTTTCCACGCGCTTCATCACATATGATCCACAGACAGCACAATCAGATTGCGCCAGAAATTCTCAGAAAATACAAAAGTTACGATGCGAATCGTCGGCAATAATTAACAGTGGACGGATGAAACAAGAACATTCCGCGAGAAAAATATCCCCTGTGAATGGGGCTGTGGATAGAAATTAAGTTTGAAAACGTTCCACATATTGTTCACAAACCGTGTGGAATAAATTCGGAGACAGGGTCTGGTGGCCACGGGTGACGCACGCAAGAAACTGGACGTTTATTTTAACGTCCATCTGGTATCCGACTCAACTGGAGAAACACTGAACGCAGTGATGCGGGCGGCATGTGCGCAATTCGAAAACGTCATGCCACTGGAGCACAATTATTATCTTGTACGCTCTCCAAAACAACTGGACCGCGTCTTGAAAGAAATTGACGGCGCGCCCGGTGTAGTCTGGTTCACGATTTCAGATGATTCCCTGCGAACAAAGCTCGAAAATCACTGCCGCTCACAAGGCCATCCCATGCTTCCAGTGCTGGATGCTTCCGTCAGCATGCTCAGCCGACACCTGGGTTTGCGGGCAACCGAGCGCACGGCAGCCCAACATGCGTTGAATGAAGAATATTTCGAGCGCATGGAAGCCATCGCCTATACGCTTGCTCATGATGATGGTGCCGGCCCAGATGGTTTGAAGAACGCCGATGTGATTTTGGTAGGGATCAGCCGCACATCCAAAACGCCGACCTGCGTCTACCTGGCAAATCGCGGCGTCAAAGCCGCCAATGTACCCCTCGTGCCTGGCGTGCCTCCACCTCGGCAATTGCTGGAACTTGATGGTCAGATGCCCCTGATCGTGGGGCTGAAAATCTCACCAGACAGACTTGTTCAGATTCGCCAGCAGCGACTTCTGTCACTGAATGAAGGATCTTCCACGAGCTATGTCGATGATGATGCCGTGAAGGAAGAAGCGACTTCGGCAAACCGGCTCTTTCTGCAACAGAAATGGAAAACGCTGGATGTTTCTCGCCGGTCTGTTGAGGAAACGGCCGCAGCAGTCCTCAATATGCTCCGTCAGGGAGATTGATCGATGTCCAGCAACTTAATTCTTGCTTCAGGCAGTCGAATCCGAGCGACGCTCCTCGAAAACGCTGGTGTTAAATTCTCGATCAAAAAGTCGAATGTCGACGAAGACAGTCTGAAAGGATCCATGCGGGCGCAAGGCATGAGCCCCAAATCTCAGGCTGAATATCTCGCGGAGATGAAATCCGAGAAAGTCTCTATGTCGACACCGGGTCTGGTTCTCGGCGCTGACCAGATGTTGTCTTTGGAAAACGAAGGGTTCGACAAACCCGCAAACAAGGCTGAAGCCTTTGAGCGCCTACGCCATTTTTCCGGAAAGATTCATTATCTTGAATGCGCTGCGGTGATTTCTCAGAATGGCGAGGCGATCTGGCGCTATACGAGCCGTCCTAAGCTGACCATGAGGGATTTATCCGACTCTTTCATCCGCCACTATCTGGATCAGATTGGTGATGCAGCGTTTGAGAGTGTTGGCGCGTATCAACTTGAAGGCCTGGGTGTGCAACTCTTTTCGAAGATTGAGGGCGATTATTTTGCCATTCTGGGCCTTCCGCTGCTCGAAATTCTGACATTTCTCAGGGATCGCGGAGATATTCCGGCATGACAGACCCGCTACAGATGCAGGTTTTCGGTGTTGTCGGAAGCCCGGTGAAGCACTCTCTCTCCCCGAAAATTCATCAATTCTGGTATGAGCAGAATGAAATTGCCGCCAGATATGTCCCACTCGACATGACGGATGAAACACCGGTCGAGGATTTGGTGGCGCTCGCTCGGTCGGGATTTTCGGGTCTGAACATCACCCTGCCCTATAAGACAGAGGCGTTGCGCGCATCGGCTAAAATTGATGACGCGGCTTTCAAGATTGGCGCGGCCAATACGCTGACCTTGATTAACGATGACAACAATAATCGGGTCTGGGCGGCCACAAACACAGATCATTCGGGATTTCTCTGGTCTCTAGAACGCTGGATTGGCAAGTTACCCTCCCAAGCCGTCATTATCGGCGCAGGGGGTGCGGCCCGCGCCGTCGCCTATGCGCTGTCGGGGCAAGCGCTCAAACTGGATATTCTGAACCGCACTGTTTCGCGTGCGGACGACCTCGCAAAAGACCTGGAGCTTACACAAGCGACTTGCCATTCAATCGACGATCTGGACTCCGTCGCCAGTTCGGCCAACCTGGTGATTAATACGATCAGTCTGGGTCATTCGGGCGGCGAATTGGCCCTTCCAGGCACCAAATCCGGACATTTCATGGATATCAGCTATGGCAAAGCAGCAGAACCAACGCTGAAGGTCGCGAATGAAAATGGATGGAACACGCTGGACGGATTGCCCATGCTTGTTGGCCAGGCTGCCGATGCGTTCAAAATCTGGTTCGGTCTGGAACCAGACCGGGATGCGGTGCTCGCAGCATGTCGGAAATGGACGGGCACATGATTATTCTGGGTCTCACCGGATCAATTGGCATGGGCAAGAGTGCAACCGCCCAGATGTTTCGCGATGAGGGTGTGCGGGTTTATGATGCCGACGCTGCTGTCCATGAAATCTATAATGTGGGAGGGTCGGCGGTGGGACCCATCGGATCCGCGTTTCCGGGCACAGTCAAAGATAACAAAGTGGATCGCGCGGCTTTGCGCGATATTGTTCTGAACGATGCCGAGGCGTTAAAGCGTCTCGAAGCGCTCGTTCACCCTCTTGTCGCTGAAACACAGGCGAAAGCCCGGGCGGAGGCACGATCCGCGGATGCCGATATTCTTGTGCTCGATATTCCACTCTTGTTCGAGACCGGAGGTGATCAGCGGGTGGACTACACTCTGGTTGTGACCACAACAGCCGAAGAACAACGCGATCGGGTTATGAGCCGACCAGGTATGACGGAAGCGAATTTCACAGCTATTCTGGCCAAACAGACCCCTGATCACGAAAAACGCGCCCGAGCGGACTTTGTGATCAATACGCGAATCGACCATGATTATGCGCGTGATCAGGTACGGGCGCTTATCGCCGCGCTCCGTCGACAAAAAGAGGGCTAAGGCCAGTGCGCGAAATCATGTTCGACGTCGAAACTACGGGACTTTTCGCTGATCAGGGTGATCGGATCATCGAGATTGGCGCGGTCGAAGTGATCAATTTCATGCCGACCGGGGAAGTCTTTCAAGCTTATGTCGATCCGGGTCGCTCTGTCTCCAAGGAAACCATCGAAATTACCGGGATCACCGACGAAGATCTGGTCGGAAAGCCAAAATTCGAAGACCCGCTGATCGTGGATAAACTGTTGGCATTCCTGGGTGATGCCCAAATCGTCGCCCACAACGCAAAATTCGACCATGGCTTCCTGAATATGGAGCTGAAACGCGCGGGATATGACACGATTCCCTATGATCGCTGGGTCGATTCGGCCGCGTTAGCGCGGAGCAAGTTTCCGGGGTCACCGGCTTCACTTGATGCGCTGTGCAAACGTTTCAACATCAATTCAGACGCACGAACCTTCCATGGCGCGCTTCTCGATTCTCAGCTCCTGGCAGAAGTTTACCTGGAGCTGAATGGGGGGCGTCACAGAAGTTTTTCTTTTGACGCTTCTGATGACGAAGGATTCGAAAGCGGTCGTCGAAAACCCGCAAAACAGCGGGCTGCGCCGCTCAAACCCCGCCTGACAGACGAAGAAACCGCGCGCCATCGCGAATTTCTGACAACTTTTTATGCGCGGGCCAAATGGCTCGAGGATCAACCTGCAGACTGAGACTTGCGCAATTGGTCCTGATAAAGCGAATTGAAATCGATCGGATCAATCAGCAGCGGCGGAAAACCGCCTTCCCGGGTCAGCTCCGCAATCATACGCCGGGCAAACGGAAAGAGAAGTTGCGGACAATCAATCATCAAAATGGGTTCGACATGATCGGGGTGCGCTCCTGACAGATCGAAAATCCCGGCATAGGTCAGATCGACTTCAAACACCGTTTCATTATCCAGATGAGCCCGGCCCATCAGTTTCAATGCTGTTTCAAACACGCGCTCGCGGTTCTGAACCGGCGCTGATTGCAGGTCGACGCCCAGCTCAATAGCGGGAGCCTGCTCCGCCCCGGAAACCTGATAACCATCCTTGCTGTGAAAACTCGCGGTCTTGGCGTATTGCGCCAAAACGCGAATTGTGGGCGCCATCGGTTCACTGTGTGGGGGTTCGTTCGACATAATCACTCTTCATCGGATTGTAAGCTGACAGTGTCTTGCTACATTCATTAAGAGATTTGACAAAACAAACTTATATGAGGATTGGCAATCGCCCAATTCCAAGGATTGTAGCACACCCAATGATTGAGATCGTCGTTCTCGCAGCCGTCGCCATCTTTGTACTGTACCGTTTGTTTTCGGTGCTGGGAAAACAGGAAGGCGCTCCGCCACCGGAATTCCGGACACCCGATCAGGGCAAACGACCACAGCCCGTTCTGGTGCACACGGACTCAGACGAGCCAGAGGATGAGGAGGAAGCATCCGGGCTGCAGAAGATTGCGCTTGCTGATCCTCAATTCTCTCAGCGCGAATTCCTGAAAGGTGCCAAAGCGGCTTACGAAATGATTGTCACCGCTTTTGCAGAAGGCGATCGCACAACACTGAAAAACCTTCTGAATTCAGATGTGTATGGCGATTACGATCAAGCGCTGAAAGACCGCGAAGCTTCAGGTGCTGAACCGAATGAGTTCATGCGTCTGAAAGATGCCAATATCGATTCTGCTGAGCTCAATGGTTCCGTTGCCGAAATCAGCGTTTTGTTCGAAGCTGAATTGTCCAATGGCGAGTGGGTCTCTCAAACTCGCGAGCTTTGGAGCTTTGAACGTGATCTTCAAAGCAAGGATCCGAATTGGCGCCTATCCGACGTTTCCGAGGGCTGATTTTCGGACTGGCTTTGCTCGCAGGGTGCGAG
>CEPO01011592.1_pt1 | contig 53763 bp, 47 predicted proteins | sample 530481 | NCBI WGS metagenome assembly CEPO01 (sample SAMEA2620198, study PRJEB7988) | marine metagenome | biome: marine biome (ENVO:00000447); feature: surface water layer (ENVO:00002042); material: "saline water (ENVO:00002010), including plankton (ENVO:xxxxxxxx)" | depth 5 m
GTGGGCACCATCACCCGCGTTGAGCCGTTTCCAGAGGCGCGTAAGCCTGCCTTCAAGCTATGGATCGACTTTGGCCTCACAATTGGTGAGAAGAAGTCGTCGGCTCAGATCACGGTGCATTACTCGCCAGAAGAGCTGGTCGGAAAGCAGGTCGCAGCCGTCGTGAACTTCCCGCCGCGCCAGATCGGACCATTTATGTCGGAATGCCTGACGCTTGGCTTTGCGGATCAAGCGGGCGCGATTGTGCTGTTTTCACCTGATCAGAACGTCCCGAACGGGTCACGCCTCGCTTGATCTCCGACGCACCAGACGCGCGATCGGGCCGCTCGCATTCTGAAGGGCGTGTTTGGTGCTTTGATAACCCGCCTCGACCGCTGTGTCGTATTCTTTCCAATCGCGGAGATCGACATCCGGAATATCGGGCAGGATCAGAATATCGGCGAGTTCCCGGCCTGCAATTGGATCGACGGAGACTGTCGCCGTCCGCATGAGAAGGCTGGCGATGGGTGGTGGGCTGGAAAAGCCGTGGCGCAAGACCCAACCAACAAAGCCCGGAGCATCGACAAAGTCGTCCGCTTTCAGGCCCTCGGGTGCGCGGGCTACATCGCAGCCAATAACAAAGCCGCGATGCATCTGTCGCATCACATCGACCGGGAAGTTGTTCAGAACGGCGCCGTCCACGAGGACTTCTCCCTCATGAACGGAGGGCGGCAGAATACCGGGCAGGGAGATAGACGCGCGGAGGGCATGGCGCAGCTTTCCGTCATCATGAATGCGCACGACGCCGTCGGTGAGATTTGCCGAGAGGGCGAAGAACGGCAGGGTCAGATCGGTGATATCGTCGTCACCAAAATGTTCGGCGAGCCGACGATTCACGCGTTTGCCACGCACGAGAGAAATGACCGGTATGGTGTAGTCGCCCAGAGGATTGCTCTTCACAAAGGCTTTTCTGATGCGTCGATCAATCTCTTCGTCATTCCAGCCTTTGGCCACACATGCCGCAACGACTGCGCCCATGGATGCACCGCCAATAAAATCGATGGGAATATTGGCCTCACGCAGGGCTTTCACGACGCCAATATGCGCATAGGCGCGTGCGCCGCCGCCTGAGAGCACAAGCCCGATAGAGCGGCCTGCCATGACCCGCGCGAGGCGATCGCAATCCCCGCCATCTACGCCTGTCCAGCGAAAACAGCGCGCAGCACCGGCCGCCTCAATCCACTCTTTCGGCTTTGAGATGCGGCGGCCATTCGAGTGTTCGATCAGGACAACGTCAATCAGGCGAAAGGTTTTGGCTGGAGAGGTTTCATCAGGGAGCAGAGGAACGGAAGGCCGCGCATCTGGACGGGCAAGAACCCAGATCCGGTCGGCTTGCCGCATGGACAGCTTGAACCAGCGATTATCGCCAATGGTCGAGATCAGGATCACAACATCATTGGCCGCTTCAAGTTCGTCAAAATAGGAGGCGCCCTGTCGCTCGGCTTCCTCGCCGACAATCGCGGCGCTCAACCCCATACGGGCAAGCGCATCGGCAATAGACCGGGCGCGAAGGCGTAAATCGATAGTGGGCGAGGCGGCGGTGAGGGCGAATACTTTGGGCTCTGCCCGTTGATTTTGCCGCCGGGTCTGGCGCAATCGGACCAGCAGAATGCGTGACAGGCGCTCCATCACTTCTGGGGAAGAGCGCACGAGAGTCATGAAGGTTTTGCGGGGTAGTTTGATGACTTCGGAGTCGCGTACAGCGAGCACGGAGTTTGTATGAGGTTCGCCTGCCAGCATGGCCATTTCGCCAACCGGCTCGCCCGGGCGAATGTGTCCGATGAATTCAGTCTTCCCGTCGGGAGCGCGTCGAAACGCGCCAAGTGTGCCGCTCAGCACGAAATAGATCGCGTCAGAACTGGAGCCTTCGTCAAACAGGCTGCCGCCGCCCGGAACAGAAAACCAGACAGCATCCTTTTCAGCGGCTCTCAGAGCGCGAACCGGAATATCTTTGAGGAAGGGAATACGTTGAAGATTGAGCAAATTAACTATCGAAGTCCTGTACCCTCAAACACATAGCTCAAACTTCTTTCAGCTTTAAGACGATGAGCGACGCTTTGGCAGCTTGCCCTTGGAACAGAAGCATGAGACGCAAAGTTAAACCACAAACTGGTTAAGAAGCTGCCGATAGATCGTTGAGCGATCCATCTCAGCACAATGACGTTTGACAGGGATTCGAAGGGTTCAAAAAATGAGCGAATACGAAACAATTGAAATCGATGCCTCCCCGGGTGGCGTCGCTGTGATTTTGTTGAACCGACCTGAAAAGCGCAACGCGTTCAACCGGCTGATGATCGACGAACTCGCCGATGCCTTCGAAACGCTGGAAGATCAGGATCATCTGCGCATGGTCATTCTGCGCGGCGCAGGTGATGTGTTCTGTGCAGGCGCTGACCTCGACTGGATGCGCAATGCCGCTGAGTTCACGCAGAGCGAAAATGAGGAAGACGCCTATGCACTGGCCGAGATGCTGCGCCGTCTTCACAATCTGCCGCAAATGACCGTGGCGAGCGTTCATGGCGCCGCTATGGGCGGAGGCGCCGGTCTGGTCGCAGCGTGCGATATTGCTGTGGCGCGAAAGGATACGAGTTTCCGCTTCTCAGAAGTTCGCTTGGGCCTGACGCCGGCGACGATTTCACCTTTTGTGATTGAGGCAATTGGTCCGCGCTGGGCAAAGGCATTGTTTGTCACGGGTGAAGGGTTTGACGCGCCCTATGCCGAGAAAATGGGCCTTGTTCAGTATGTCGTGGAAACAGCCGACGAAATGTCCGAAATGCTGGAATATTTGTCGGGTCTGGCCTTCCAGAACGCGCCGGGTGCGGTCGCAGACGCCAAGAAACTGGTCGATGATGTTGTGGGGAAAGAGATCGATCATGATCTCTGTCACATGACGGCACACCGGATCGCGGCGCGTCGGGCCAGTGAGGAAGGCCAGGAGGGGGTGAATGCCTTTCTTGAAAAGCGCAAACCAAGCTGGGCTGACGATAACTGAGCGAGTCGGCGCATAGCCCTAACCGAAGGTTAAGCGCGGCATAAAAACTGCAGTCCCGAAATCAGGTCGATTTTGAGCCTTCCCGGCTATTCATCGACCTGCTGGCAATCGGGACTAAAAATGACACACACTGTTCTCACCGACTGGGATTCTGCAAAAGCAGCTGCTTTTGAGAAAGAGAATATCGTCGCGCATCACAATATGCATGACCGCGAGATTTTTTCTGACGAGGGATTGATCGAGTTGCTCGACCGCTATCCGCGCGAGCGCATGGGCATTTACACCATGCAGATCGACAACCCGCTTGATCGTCGCAGCTTTCGCGCAGGGAACGCCTTCGGCCTGACGGGCGCTGAGCTACTGCGCGCCGTGGAAGATGGCCGCATCTGGATCAATATGCGAAATGCGAATGATTACGTTCCAGCTTATGAAGGGCTGACAGAAGAATTATTCGACTCGGTTGAGGCCGGCACGCCGGGCCTCAAAACACTGAAACATGATACGTCGATTTTGATTTCTTCACCGAACGCACAGGTATTCTACCATTTCGATGTACCATTGGTCATGCTTTGGCAGATCCGCGGTGTGAAGAATGTCTGGCTTTATCCGCCTGAGGAGCCGTATCTGACCGATCACCAGCTCGAAACCGTGGTTCTCAAAGAGACGGAAGAAGAAATTGACTTTGAGATGGCCTATGACCGCGGGGCGCAGAAAGTTCGTCTGGAGCCCGGAATGGTCGCGACCTGGCCTCAGAACGGTCCCCACAGGATTGTTAACGAGGACATGGTGAATGTGTCACTTTCCTGCGAATTTCAGACCCTGCAATCGCTTGTGCGCGCCAATGCCATCTACGCGAATGGTGTTCTGCGCCGAAATTTCGGAATGAATCCAAGGATTAGCGACCACGGTCCACTGGGGCTTTACAGCAAAGCATTTCTTGCGAGATTCTTCAAAATCTTGAAACTTCGGAAATCTTTTGAGTTGAAGGTTCCCAGAACGTTTGAAGTCGACCCAGGGTCAGAAAACGCAGTTCGGGATATTCAGCCGCAGACCTGAAACCCGCTCTGACATCCCCGGGTCCGTGAGAGGTCGGGATGGATTTGGGTTTCATTGCCAGCGCATTCTTGATGGCATCCAGTCAGCCACCACTGGATACGGCGCTGTCGCGTACAGAGCCACCAATAAGTTTGCGCGCGGCGTTTACTGTTGAACTCACCGATGGCGAAGCCTTCCGGGAAGTGCGCTTTGATCCGCGCATTGAACTGGCGACTGACCGCTGGACTGTTATCGCGGCGTCAGGGGAAAGCGAAGATCTGGATCACGCCGTAGAGGCCTGGGGCAACGAGATTTCTCCGGATGGCTGGCTAATCCCTGATGATTTGCGGGCCAGCATGGGCGGTCTCGTCGAGACTGAAGATATGGGGTCGCTCTGGCGCATTCAGTTTGAGCACCAGCCGTCTGATAATGACGGCCCGATTGACATCTGGGCAAGCGAGCATCTGGTTGGTTATTCCTGGCTGGAGCCTGTCAGCGAGCAGTTCACGCGCGTTGAGTACATCGCGCCAGCACCCTTTGACTGGCCGGGCGGCGGGCGTGTCGAAGCTTATCATCATACCTATGTGCTGGCCCCGGACCCGACTTATGGCATTACCTTTGTCGCGGCATTCGAAGTGGATGTGACCGGCGAATTTCTGACGGCCGAAATTTCAAGATCCTATCGTGCCCGGATCACGGATGTTGATTTCTTCTTTGTCGATCCGATTGATGAGGCCCGTTACCGGCCGACCAGGCGAGCCGCACTTCAGGCAGTTGCGCAGTCCAGATAAATTCTTCTCTGGCACTTCGTTTTCTCCCCGGATCTTCTAGATTGGGAGAATGATTCATCTCGTAAAACTATGCGTCGGGGCTGAGAGCGTTTCTGATCTCGAAGACTGGCAAAAGTCTCGCGTTTTCGATCGTATTGCGCGCGGCCTTGATCCGCATCCGCGCCATGAAACCCGGCAAATGCCCAAACGGGCTGAGGAGCTCCTGGATGGCGGGTCGCTCTATTGGGTGATCAAAGGGACGATCCTGGTCCGCCAGCGTATTCTCGAGGTCAATGCGCACACTGATCATCATGGCAAGTCATATTGTGAGCTCGTGTTTGATGGCGAGCTGGTTCTCACAGAACCGCAGGGCCGCAAGGCGTTTCAGGGCTGGCGCTATCTTACACCGGAGGATGCCCCGCCAGATGCGCCCAAAGGGAATTCGGCGAAAATACCGGAAGATCTGGGGCGGGCTTTGCGCGAAGCCGGAGTGTGGTAAGCAACATCGAAACGGGTGGGACAGAGTTTATTCATGACGCTCAAAATCATTGGAGCTGGCTTTCCCCGCACGGGGACTCTCTCCCTCAAAGCGGCTCTTGAAACATTGGGATATGGCAAATGCCATCACATGTCCGATGTGCTGTTCAGCCCCCGGCAGATCGATGATTGGTGTGCGATTGCTGAGCGCCAAAATGGACCTCATAATTGGGATGCGGTCTTTGAGGGCTATTCCGCCTGCGTGGATTTTCCGTCGGCGCTTTATGTCCGGGAGCTGGCCGAAGCCTATCCGGATGCGAAGGTTATTCTCACCGTCCGGCCACCCCGAGACTGGTATGACAGCATGGCCTCAACGCTCTACAAGCTGGAGCAGGCCGTGCCGTCCTGGGTGCAGTTTCTTTTTCCGCGTATTCGAAAGCTCTCAATCCTTGCCGACAAGCTCGTCTGGCAGGGCGTTTTTGAAGACCAGTTTGAAAACAAGGCCTATGCCATCACTGAGTTTGAGCGCCATATCGACGAGGTGAAAGCGGCCATTCCAAAAGATCGTTTGCTGGTGATGGAAGTAAAAGATGGCTGGGCGCCGCTCTGTGTATTTCTTGGCGTGGATGAACCAGACCAGAGTTTTCCGAGAGAGAACGACAAGGAAACCTTCCAGAAAATGATCCGGAATCTGAAGCGACTATCTTACGTGCCGGCTGCGATTGGCGGCGTACTGGCACTTGGGGTTTTGGTGGTGGCGATTTCACTGTTTCAATAAGATGATCTGCGAAGCGAAGCTTAAAGGATGAACGTGCAATGGAATTCCTGACCAATGTCACAATGAGAGGATTGAGTATCCTCTCTACGCTATTCGTTCTGGCCGTTGGCTTCGGGATTCTGGCGCTGGTGCTGCTGTATCTGATCGACTCCAACCAATCGAAGAATGCCGTTCGGCGCAATTTTCCGGTGGTGGGTCGCTTTCGAGACCTCTTCATTCGGATGGGGGAGTTTTTTCGGCAGTATTTCTTCGCACTCGATCGGGAGGAAATGCCCTTTAACCGGGCCGAGCGGGAATGGGTGTATAAGTCCGCCAAGGGAGAAGATAACACTGAGCCGTTCGGATCGACCCGTAATCTGACGCCTGTGGGCACACCTATTTTCGCAAATGCTCCGTTTCCGGTCATGGGCGACACTCATGAAGAATTGGCCCTCACCTTCGGGGCTGGTTGCAAGCAGCCCTATACGATCCATTCCATCATCAATGTGTCCGGCATGAGTTATGGCGCTCTGTCAAAGCCTGCCATTCAGGCGCTCTCACGGGGCGCAAGTCTTGCAGGCTGCTGGCTTAACACCGGGGAGGGCGGTCTGGCACCATATCACCTCGAAGGTGGGTGCGACGTGATCTTTCAGATCGGGACGGCCAAATATGGTGTGCGCGGGAAGGATGGTCAGTTCAGCGAGGCCAGATACAAGGAAGTGACAGCCAATCCCGAAGTGAAAATGACGGAGCTGAAGCTTGCCCAGGGTGCAAAGCCGGGGAAGGGTGGCCTGTTGCCTGCAAGCAAGGTGAATGAAGAAATTTCCCGGATCCGCCTGATCCCGGAAGGCGAAGATTCCATATCGCCCAACCGACACCCCGAAATAGACAGTTGCGATGATTTGCTCGATTTTATCGTGCGGCTTCGCGATTTGTCCGGAAAACCTGTCGGGATAAAAACCGTCATCAGTTCAAAGATCTGGCTGGATGAGTTGTGCGAACGGATCAAGGCGCGTGGCGCGGACTGTGCGCCTGACTTCATCACGGTGGACGGCGGAGACGGCGGCACGGGGGCCGCTCCCATGGCGCTGATGGACAATGTCGGGCTGACCTTGCGGGAAGCGCTTCCCATGCTTGTGGATGCACTGGTCGAGCACGGGCTGCGCGACCGAATCAAAGTGATCGCTTCAGGAAAGTTGATCGTCCCGGCTGAAGTGGCATGGGCGTATTGCGCGGGCGCAGATTCGGTCAACACGGCGCGGGGCTTCATGTTCTCGATCGGGTGTATTCAGGCAATGACCTGCAATACAAATAACTGCCCGACCGGGGTCACGACGCATAAAGAACATTTGCAACATGGCCTCGTGCCCGAAGTCAAAGCCGAAAGCGTTCGCAACTTCGTGGAGAAGATGACCAAGGATGTTGAGATGATCGCGCATAGCTGTGGGGTTGAACACGCCCGGGCGCTGCGACGGCATCATGTGCGGATTGTACAGTCCAATGGCCGATCTGTGCCGATGGATCAGCTTTATCCTGTCGCGGCGTCGAAATAGCCTGTCAGACAGGGATATTGTCGATCAAGCGAGTCTTGCCCATCCAAGCTGCCGCAATGAGCCGGCAGGGGTGATCCGGAAGTTGGCTCGGCACCGGATCAAGGGTCGCTGGGTTGACCGCCTCAATATATTCGACCTTGGCGAAACCGGCGCGTTCAAGTGTTTCCACAGCCTCAGAAATGGCTTCACCGGGCAGGGTGCCATTGCGCATCCGGATCGCTGCGCGGTGTAGAGCCGCTTTCAGACTGGGCGCGATCTGTCGTTCTTCCGGGGTAAGATAGGTGTTGCGTGAGGAGAGCGCGAGCCCGTCAGCCGCGCGTTTCGTTTCGCCAGCAACGATGTCGATGGGCATGGACAGATCGGTGACCATGCGCCGGATAATCTGGACTTGCTGGTAATCCTTTTCCCCGAAATAGGCTTTGTCGGGCCGGACCTGATTGAACAGTTTGGTCACGACGGTTGCGACACCGCCGAAGAAATGAGGACGAAACTGGCCTTCGAGTTTTGAGCCCATGTCCGGCACGCTAACGCGCGTTTCCTCGCCTTCGGGATACATCAAGGCGGCATCGGGGCAGAAAACCAGATCGCATCCAACGCTTTCAAGCGCGTGCATGTCGGCCTGCTCCTGACGCGGATAGCTGTCCAGGTCTTCGTGCGGCGCGAACTGCGTGGGATTAACATAAATGCTGGCAACGGACCGATCGCACTGGCTCACAGACAATCGCATCAGCGATAAATGACCTTCATGCAGTGCGCCCATGGTGGGGACAAAGCCCACCGACAAGCCGTTTCGCTTCCATTCGGAAACGATAGCGCGCAATTCTTCCAATGCCCGCACGATCTGCATCACTGATTCTCCGCTCATGTCCCTGGCCAGTATTGCCAATAGCGCGCGTCAGCAAATTGGCAATGTACGTCAACACTTGGTTAACCGAAACCGTTCAATTTGATCACATGATGATACGGCTCTTCTCTCTGCTTCGCGATTTTATCCGGTTCGCCGGATGTGAACTTTCACTGGCCGCGACGCAGATGTCGCCCGTGAGTGATGGCGATTTTGACAAGTGTTTGTTCGAAGATGTTTCGAAGACATGTCGTTTGTCCAGGCTGCCGCGCTTCCCTGTCGAAGGTGAAGTGACAGAAGGTGAATCTCACCGCCTTGAGACGCTGGCGACAGCCATTTCGGATCTGACAGCAAGTCTCGTCTCCCTTCAGAAGCTTGCGCGATCGACTGATTTTGCGGCGTCTCCAACCATTGCCTCTCAGGTCTATCATGAGGTGGCTGCCGATCAGAATATGATCCGTGTGAAATTAACAGATGCCGCGATGAGCGATTTCCTCTTTGAGAGAGATGCTCACACCGCAAATCTGGATGATGAATTGTTTGAAGCCGCGCCGGATGTCGGGCCGGGACGGCTTGTTCCGCAGCTGGTTGCGGCAAAGGTGACTGGTCGCCTGGAGGAAGTCTCTTCCTTCACGGGTCAGGCCAGATTCTACCGGGGAGGATAGTTCTGTGTTAAGTGGAGCCTGCTCGTGAAACCGGAAGGATTTACCCTAATGGACCGTGCTGACGCGCCGCCCTCTGATGAGAAGGCGGCTGACGCACATGAATGCCGGGTTATTATTATCGGCAATGAAAAAGGTGGCGCTGGTAAATCTACTGTCGCCATGCACCTCTCTGTCGCTTTGATGCGCATGGGCAAGAAAGTCGGGGTCATCGATCTCGATGTCCGGCAGCGCACATTTACCCGTTATCTGGAAAACCGGACGCGCTGGGTGAAGTCGACCGGTTCCACGATTCCTATGCCAGAATCACTGCGCGTTGACGCCAGTGTGGCGCGAAACCTCGATGAGGCTGAATCTGAAGAATCCGAGCGATTTCTGAATAGTCTCAAGCGCCTCAAGCAGGTTTGTGACTATGTGATCGTTGATGCACCGGGGGGTGACACTTTCCTCTCCCGTCTGGCGCACGCATCCGCCGATACGCTGATCACACCGCTGAATGACAGTTTTGTCGATTTTGACCTATTGGGCGATGTCAACCCGCAAAGCCTCGAAGTGGTCCGGCCAAGCTTCTATGCCGAGATGGTCTGGGCGTGCCGCAAGCACAAAGCACAGACGACGCGTAAGCCGATCGACTGGGTGGTGATGCGGAACCGCATGTCGCCGCTCGAAGCGCGCAATAAACAGCGTGTCGGTGAGGCGCTCGATAACCTTGCCAAGCGGATTGGCTTCCGCCTGGCGCCGGGCCTTTCTGAGCGTGTGATCTATCGGGAACTGTTTCCAATGGGGCTCACCCTTCTTGATCTCACCGAAGAGGGCTCCAACATTACCTTTACAATGAGCCATGTCGCCGCCCGCCAGGAGCTGCGCGATCTGCTCATCCTGCTGAAATTACCTGGCCTTGAAGGCAAGGAAATCGGCTTTTAACAGTTTTGTAGAGTACGCGTATTGTGTAGCGGAGGCGCCTCTTCAGGCGCCTTTGTTATGTGCGCTCAATCGAAAACGGCTTCATCGAACTCGTAGATTTCTACAACACTATCGCCTTTTGACGTCGCGAAGGCGCGATACATGCCAGCCGTGTTGAACGACCAGGCGGGTTCGCCTGTCGGGCCAAGAACGATGACGCCGCCATCGCCCTGAAGTCCGGTGAGTTGCTCGTGGATCACATTGTCAGCGGCTTTCTGAGCGCTTTCGTCGAGAAGTTCGACCCGGTTGCAGATGGCGTAGGCAATCGAAAGGCGGATGAAATACTCGCCAGTTCCGGTGGATGAGACGCCACACACTCCAGACTTCGCGTAAGTGCCCGCGCCAATGATCGGGCTGTCACCAACCCGGCCCCAGCGCTTTGCCGTTGTGCCGCCCGTTGACGTGCCAGCAACGATATTTCCGGTCTTGTCCATCACGACGACGCCAACGGTTCCGTATTTCCGGTCGTCAGGGAGGGATAGGCTGGCTGAGTCTTCACCCGGGTTTCCGAAGCGATTTGCAGGCGCTTCAACGCCTCGGCGGTCGAGTGCGCGCATCAGGCTGTCCCAGCGCCGCTGTGTGAAGAAGAAGGAGGGATCGACAATTTCCAGGCCTTGCTCGGCGGCGAATTTGTCTGCGCCTTCCCCGGCCAGCATGACGTGGGGAGACTTTTCCATGGCCTTTCGGGCTGCGGAGATCGGGTGTCTGACATTGGAAAGACCAGCCACGGCGCCGGCGTCCAGCGTGTCACCTACCATGATGGAGGAATCGAGCGAGAAGCCGCCATCTTCTGTCATGACCGCGCCGCGCCCGGCATTGAAGAGCGGATTGTCTTCCATGGAGTTGATCAGCGTTTCCACGACATCAAGGCCTTCAGCGCCTTCAGACAGCATGTCAGAGCCGGTCATCATGAGCTCGGTAAGGGCGGCTGTGTAGGCCGCCTCAGTTTCGGGCGTCATGGCGCTGCGAGTAATGACGCCAGCGCCGCCATGGATGACAATGGACCATTCCAGAGGTGGAGGATCGTTCAGCTGAACATCAAAATCTGCGTCCACATGCACACAGGCAGACAGCGCGAGGCTCGCGATGACGAAACTTCCCAAACCATTGAACATGTCACTCACCCCTCGGATTATATCGGGGTGACTATGCATGGAGTTTAACTCGTCATCCAGCCCGGCATGACAAATGGCAGATTCAGATCGCGTGCGACTGCTTCATGGGCAATTTCGCCATCCGCAACGGTCAATCCTTCAGCCAGATGCGGATCGGCATTAAGGGCCGCTTTCGCGCCTTTGTTTGCGATATTCATGACGAATGGCAAAGTCGCGTTGTTTAGCGCATAGGTCGATGTCCGGGGCACTGCGCCCGGCATGTTGGCGACACAATAATGAAGAATGCCGTCGACTTCATAAATCGGGTCGGCGTGCGTGGTGGCCTTTGAGGTTTCAAAACAGCCGCCCTGATCAATGGCGATATCGACCAGAACCGCGCCCGGGCGCATGGTTTTAAGTTGTTCCCGCGAGACGAGTTTCGGCGCAGACGCACCCGGAATAAGAACGGCACCGATCACGAGATCAGCGTGTTTTACGGCTTCAGCGAGGCTGGCATCGGTCGAGTACATGGTTTTGACCGCGCCATTGAACTGCGCGTCAATCTCAGCAAGGCGGGTATTGTTGCGGTCGAAAATGGTAACATCAGCGCGCATTCCAACAGCAATTTCAGCTGCGTTTGTGCCGGATACGCCACCACCAATGATGACCACTTTGGCTGGTGCCACACCCGGAACACCGCCCAGAAGGACGCCGCGACCGCGAATGGTGCGCATGAGCGCCCAGGCTGCAACCTGCATGGACATGCGCCCAGCGACCTGGCTCATCGGCGTCAGGAGTGGAAGACGACCAAAACGGTCCGTGACGGTTTCATAGGCAATGGCGAGACAACCCGATTTGCGCAGACCCTCTGCCTGGATCGGATCAGCTGCGAGGTGCAGATAGGTGAACAATGTGTGGTCCGGCGTCAGTCGCGCGCACTCTTCAGGCTGTGGCTCTTTGACCTTCACGATCAGCTCAGCACTTTTGAACACCGCATCGGCATCGGGAAGGATTTTTGCGCCGACGGCTTCATACTCTTCATTGGTGCAGGCAGAGCCCAGACCCGCATTATGCTGGACGACAACTTCGTGGCCAGCATTCACCAGCTCGCCGACGCTTTCGGGGGTGAGACCGATCCGGGATTCCTGCTTTTTGATTTCTGTTGGAACACCAATGCGCATACAGCCTCTCCTGATGATAAAGTCTGGCCAGGAATGGTCGGCTGGCCAATCGGATTTTTTGCGTCTCTATCGATTGGCGAAAAATTCTTTCCTCGGCAAGAGGAGGCTGGAATCTAGCACAAAAAAAGGCCCGCTTGGTGCGGGCCTTTCATCAGTTATGGTCAATTTTTACCAGCGACGGCTGTCATATGGATAGCGGTCATTGATATCACGATAACCGTCACCATCGCTGTCTTTCTCATCCGGCTGGTCTGCGACGCCAGGCATGTCGCAGTCAGCAGCTTCAGAGCAGCCCTTTGCCGCCCCAGCACCACCGCCAAGAACGGCACCAATGGCCGCACCGCGGCCGGCATCGCCGTCGCCGACATTGTTACCAATTACAGCGCCTGCTACGGCGCCAGCGGCTGCACCAGCAGCGGCGTTACGTTCGGTATGTCCTGTTGATGTGCATGCGCCCAGAGCCATTGCTGACCCGAGAACAGCTGCGCTAATCGTCAGAATTTTCATGCCATTTCTCCTTTTGAAATACCCCCGAGAAACGAGCTGACTGCGGGTCAGTTCCAATTTTTCTTTTTTGTAATCTCTGCGATTTTTGCGGAACTTCGACCGGGACGTGCGGGTTCCTCAGCCATCGATCCAACTCGGATCACACTGCAAAGAAGGAGACTTCAAATGAAACGTATTCTTGCAACAACCGCTCTTGCAACAGCCCTGATTGCGCCTGCATTTGCGACGCCACCCGCAAACATGAAAACAGACAAAGACGTGAAGACAGAGAAAGTGGTCACGACAGAGGCCGACTTGTTCACGGGTGAGCAAGACATTGCTTCCCCGGAGTATGACGTCGACGCTTATGCCGACATGGATGCAGAGCTCGACACGGTTATCGAAGCTGGCTTCACAGACGAGCATGAATGGGTGGGCACACCTGTCATTGACGTTGCCAACGAGCCAGTTGGCGAGATCGAACGCGTCGAACTCGATGAGGACGGCATGGTGAAGTCGATCGTCGTCGAAACGGGCGGCATCATGGAAATTGGTGGCCAGGAGCTTTGGGTTGATGGCGAGCAGTATATGGTCGTCGCGGATGAAGGCAGCGAAGAGACGAAAATGCAGCTGACCCTGACGGCGAGCGCTCTGTCTGAACTGCCAGTCTTCGATGAAGACGCCGTATCAGACTACCCACTCTCCGACGATGACCTGTTCGATGGCCTGGACGAGCCAGAAGATCTCGAATTTGAGACGGAGACAGACGTTCAGATCAACTAGTGTGATTTGATCGCGAAAAGAAAAGCGGCGCTGCGGCGTCGCTTTTTTTTGTGCTCTTCCGGGCTTCACGAACCAGTGCGCGCGATTGGCATTCGACTAAACGCGATTTAGTCTCCGTCAGAACGATCTGGGATGGAGACATAAATGCGAAACTTTGGACTGCCTGCTGGCATAATGGGCATGGCCGTGATCATGCTGGCGGCCTGTGTGCATGATGATGTTGAGATGACCGGAACAGCGATTGCGGAAGAGGCGGTCGAAGACGCTGGGCCGGAAACGCCAACCGTTTATTATGCGATGACAGACATCTATCAGCCGCAGTTTCAGGGGTATGCGGACACGGCCTTCTGGGTCTGGAACGATGAAGGCGAGCTGGATGCGTCCGGTCTCACAGAAGAGCAGTGGGAGACCATGCTGGTCTCGGCAAAAAATCTTCGTGACATCTCGCTTCAGTTCTCGGAGGAACCGGATATTCGCGTGGCTGAGCCCGGAGAGCAATTGTTCAATGAAGGCAAGGGCTTCATTCCTTCCGAATCTGTCCAGGCGGTGATTGATACAAATCCTGACGGCTTCCGGGCCATGATGGCCTATATGGCCGAGCAATCTGATCTGGCGGTTCAGGCTGTTGAGGCACGCAATGCGCAGGGCGTAAGCGATGCATCCGACAATATTTATGCAGCCTGCAAGTCTTGCCATACGGCGTTCTGGTATCCGGGTCGTCGATAGACTTGAACGGAAAAACCCGCTGAAGCGTGTCGGGGGAAACTTCAGCGGGTTAGATGTGCGGATCGGGCTTCCGCATCGGGGGGAAAGTCCGTAAGGACAAAATTTATACGCGCACCGATGGCACCTGGTTCCATCGGAATTCGCAAATAGCGCGAATAATTTTCAACCCATTGAGTTTTAGCTACAAATTCTGTTCTGACTCATGTCGAAATGGAAGTGATCGGCATGGGCGGCATTGTATTCCGGACCGAGCACTGTTCCGAAAAGTTCGCAGGCGTCATCCCTGATGGCCTCCAGAAGGCGACCTTCGGGAGACTCTTCTCCCCAATGATCGAGAACTGTGATCTGAGTTCCATCAGCGAGAATGATGCCCTGGATGTCGATGGCATTTCCGGTGGCGTGCTGACTATACCGCCCGGTTGAGCGTCCATAGAGGCGGCGACATGAAAAGCTGCCATAGCTCAGCACCTGTCTCGGTGGCGCATCGAACTCTTCTGCCGCCCGAATGACGAGTGACTGGCGTTCCCAGATGGCGAGTGCCGCCGTGAGGGGACAGGTCATGCTCAAAGTCGCATTGTAGGGAAGGGCAGACTGATCGAGCGTCAGCGCGTTGTAAAACCCGCAAGGGTCACCTTTCTCGGACTCGTCCAGCCGCGTGTATTCGATTTGTGAGTTGTCCAGAAACTGAAAGCACGTATTCGGGCGGGTTTGAAAGGTCGCCAGTTTATAAGGTGTTGCAAGGCCGATCGGATCCGAAACCGAAAGCGGCGCAAATGGAGAGTGTTCGGGCGGCAATCGTCCAAACAGAATCCATCCTAGGAGCCCTATTGCGAGGACCCAACACATAATTTTGAACCATTTCCACATGGTGTTGAAATGCGATCCCCATCATGAATTGGAAGAGATGAACTGCAGTTGTGGTGCTGTTATCGGAACGGTTTATGCTAGTTAGCGTTCCATTGAGGGAAATATTCCGGCAAGCGTTCCAAAACGTTGCAGTCCGGTCGTGTCGTGCCCCGAAGGGCCGGGAAGAGTATGTATCATTTAAGGGTGAGTTTGCAGAATTTCGTGACGACCGTCGGTGAAGTGTCCGTCCGCTTTATTGCGCGCGGCCTCGTTCCTGCGATTCTGCTGTCTTCAGGTTTTTCAGGACATTCTGCGCCTGTCGCACTCCGGCTCGAGTCGGAAAGCGTGGATGAGGATCTTGTGTCCATCATGCGCGGTGCCATGGCGGATGAGTCGACGCCCGAAACCATGTTCGAGGCGCGCCGCCAAAGCCGTCGAGCCGCAGATGCGGTTTATAAGGTTCTGAACTCTGAGGGTTATTACGACCCCACGATCGAACCCTTCGTTGAGACCGGGGACAGACTAACCCCCATCTTGCGTGTTGATCCGGGAAAACGGTTCATCGTCAGTGAATTTTCGGTTCGGTATGGGGGAGATTCCCCGCGCGAGGCGGATCAGGCCTCTATTCTCGAGGACCTTGAACTTGCGCCCGGTGATACAGCAATCCCGACGCGGATCATCGATATTGAAAGGGTGCTTCTGAACCGACTTCATGGGCTGGGCTATGCTTTCGCAAGGGCGCGCGACCGGAGCGTTCTGGGCGACCGCGAGGCCGGTGAACTCGAAATTGTTTATAATATTGTGACAGGTCCGAGGGTCCGCTTTGGTGAAATCATCTATCCGGATAACATCCGCACGCGGACAAGATATCTTCAAAAGCTCGAAGCCTTCGAGACGGGCGAATTGTACGATCCGCAGAAACTCAATCTGTTTGGCGCGCGGCTGGATGAAACCCGCCTGTATTCGCTCGCCAATGCACAGCTCGCCGAGACCTCTTCAGGCCAGAGTGAAGAGGGCGATCAGATTTATGATGTGATCGTCTCGTTGGCCGAACGGAAGCGAAACACGATTGCGGCCGGTGCGTCTATCTCGACCGACAAGGGCGTGGGTGTGTCGACGGAGCTGACGCGTCGCAATCTCACCCGCAATGGCGATCTTCTGGTTGCTGCTCTGAATGTTGCCGAGCTCGAGCAGGAGATCGACGTCCAATGGCGTCGTCCGAACGAGTTTGGCTATGGTCGTGGGCTGGTGCTGTCATCGCGCCTTGCAAACGAAAATACCGACGGTTTTGATCGCCAGACGTTTTCACTGGGCGCCGGTATGGAAGTGATCCATGGCCCGCAATTCAGCTACGGGTATGGCGTCACGGCATCTTACGTGCACGAGACGGATGACTTTGGGACCCGGGATCTTCAATTGCTCGGTCTTTATGCGAACACTCGGCTCGATCGCGCTGATGGCGTGCTCAATCCGACGCGAGGCTGGCGTTTCGACGGACGCATTGAGCCAAATGTGTCCTTTGGTGGCCAGACGAGCCAGTTCATCAAAGGTGAAACCTCTCTTCGCGGCTATTATCCGCTGATGGCGGGCAAGCTGGTTATGGCGGGCCGTATCAAGATCGGTTCGGTTTACGGGGCAGACATCAATGAACTCCCCTCAACCAAACGCTTCTTCGCAGGTGGCGGCGGAAGCGTACGCGGATATTCCTATCAGGCGATTGGACCGCGCTCTGACGACAATGTTCCGCTTGGCGGGCGCGGTCTTCTCGAAACCTCTGTAGAAGCGCGTTATATGGTCCGGCCAAAAATCGGAGTAGCCGCCTTCATTGATGGCGGAAGCGTGTCTGCTCGCGAGACACCAGATTTCTCAGACCTTCGGCTCGGAGCTGGCTTTGGCGTGCGATACGATACGCCGGCAGGTCCATTACGCATCGATATCGCGACCCCGCTCGATAAAACCGAGAATGATGATGTGGTGCAGGTCTATATCTCGCTGGGGCAGGCCTTCTGATGACAGCTCCTGACGCACCTTCCCAAACACGGAAACGAAAATTCCCGCTCTGGGCATGGATTCTGAGTGGCATTGCTCTGGTTTTGCTGCTGGCAGTGCTCGTCCTGCGCTGGGCACTCGCCAGCGAGTTCGGCCGGAATATGGTTGAATCTCAACTCGAAAGCCGCGTGTTTTCGGGACAATCTGTGTCGTTAGACGGATTTGATGGAGATTTGTTCGATAGAATATCTATCGAGGAACTGATTGTGTCAGATGAGGATGGTATCTGGCTGACCGCTCGACAATTGGAGCTGGACTGGTCTCCGCTTTCACTTCTTGGCCGTAAGCTCGACGTCGACCTTCTCGGTGCCTCCGAAATTGTCGTCGACCGCAGGCCCGTTCTGCCGGAGTCAGAAAGCAAGGAGGATGACGAGCCGGGTGAGATGCCGCTGAAAGCTATCTCGCTTTCAGAGCTTGCCATCCAGAGAATTGCGCTGGCCGAAGGAGTTGTGCCACAAGCCGTTGCCGGATCGGTCCATGGTGTCCTCGCCTGGACGCCTGAGGAAGCGGATATCAATCTTCAGATTGAGCCTGATAACGAAGGGGGCGACCGCCTCGTCGCCTCAATAAACTGGTCAGCATCCTCGCCCCTGCGTGGTCAGCTTGAACTCGACGGACCTGCTGGCGGACTGTTTGCTACGCTTCTGCGGCTAGAGCCTGAGCAATCTATTGCTGCAGACTTCTCTGCAGAGGGAGAGCCCGACTCTGTGAACGGTCAGCTCTTGGCGCAGATCAACGGAAATGAGTGGGTTGAGTTTGATCTGGCACCCGTGGACGACAGCCACAGTTTTGAAGCTAGCATAGATCTCAGCCGTCACCCTTTAACAACAGAGCTCATGCCTCGGCTCGGAAGCCAGGTCGACATTGTCGGTGAACTCAATCTCGACGACCCTGTCGGAAGCCTTGGCCTGCTTATTCAGGCAAAAGGGCTGTCTCTGCAGGTGACAGAGATCGAGACTGGCGAAGAGAGCCAGTCAGCGCGTCTTCAGTTGGTTTCAGAGGCGCCGGATCGGATTCTCGGTACGAATGCTGTGTCTCTCGGTCGCCTCCGAACGGATGGCGATGTCAGTCTGGTTGATGGGATCCTGGTCTTTAATGGCGATATCCTTGCTGAACGCATCCGGGCAGAGAGCGCGGACATCGAGCGGCTGACAGGACCTGTCATGGTACGCTATGGCGAAAACAAGGTCGAAGTTCAGCCGGAGTTCCGGGCTGAGGATCTGGTGCTCCGATTTCGGGAGGATCCAGCCAGGCTGGACTGGCTATCACTGAGCGCTGAGGCCATTTTCGATCTTGAGACATCGCAACTTCGACTTGCCCGCACCAATATTGAGACGCCAGCCTCATTCCTGCGGGCAAATGGCGCCACAACCATTGACGGAAATCTGCCTGCTGACATTCGCGGAGATATCCGGGTCAACCTTGCCGAATTTGGCCTCTATGAAAGTGGCGTAGTGCAGGGGAAATGGGGCGCTGTGCGTCGTGGAGATCGACGCTCGGCCTTCTCAGCTGATTTGCGGGCTCAGGGGCTCTCGGACGATGAGGCCTTGTCCGACTGGCTGGGCATGGAGGTCAGCCTCATCCTGAATGGCCAGCTGACCGATGATGGCGCAGCAGAGATTCCGCGCTTTCAGCTTGTCACGGCCGCGGGAGATCTGACGGGGACTATCAGTCGCTCTTCTGAGGGCAGACTGAACGCGACAGCAGAATTTTTGACCGGTGACAGCTATCCTCTGGTCGACACTTTGCCGGGGGCGCAAGTGTCGATCAGCGCGAATGGCAAGCCAGATAATTTATCCTTGCGCGCCGGGTTGCAGGCGAATGTTGTTCATCTTGGCGACACAGATATTGAGGCACCGAAGCTCCGCTTTGAAGGAACGCTTCGCGGTACAGATCTGGCCGGTCAGCTCAATCTTGATGGCCAGCTTGAAGGCGACCCGCTCACGCTTTCATCGGACATCGGTCTTCAGGGCGCGGACTGGTCCGCTGCCGCCCTGAATGGAAATTGGCGCGCCATTTCTGTTTCCGGCGGGGCAAGGGGCGAAGCAGGGGATATTGAGACATTCACTGGCGACCTCAGACTTTTTGGAGACCTGCCACAGGAGTTTCCCGCCAGATCGGTCGACCTTACCGTGTATAGAGAGCCCGGAGATCTACGGATCTCAGGCGAACTGACAGAGCTGACATCGGGCCCGCTCCAGAAGTCAGATGTCGCGTTTTCTGTCGCGGGCACAGTTCAGGAAGCGTCTTATGATGTCTCGCTGACGGGCGATCTTGCCGTTACGGACATTCTTCAGGAAACGGAACTCGTCCTGTCGGGTACGGCGTTCAGTCTCCTCGAAGATGATCGGAACACCACCGGCCAGTTCCAGATAAATTGGGGGCAGGAGCGCGTTGAAACCGTGAGACCATTCCGCTTCGCCCAGTCGTCGCGGGGCATTGAGGGGCAGCTTAGCGTTTCGGTGCTTGATGGCGCTCTGGACTTATCTCTGAGCGACCAGCCTGAGGAGCGAGTTCTCCTGAACGCGTCAGAAATTAAATTGGCGCAGCTGCTTCAGGCTCTTGGTCGCGCGCCTTTGGATGGCAGTGCGGAGTTTGAGCTGGCCGTAGCGGACGCTGGTTCGCAATTGCGCGGGACCCTGAGTGGGCAGCTTATCGACTTGGCGCTTCCAGCGAAGGATATGGATCCTGTCAGCTTTCTGTTGGATGGGACGCTTGAGAATGAGAATCTGACCCTGCAGCTGACCACGCCTGAAAGCCAGGTGTTGGGCGCGCTGATAGATGTGCATTATCCGGTGACCACCAGCAATGATCCGATGTCGATCGCACCGTCTGATCGCGAAGCCGGCCTCGTCACAGCGCAGATTGATGGCAGGGTCGACAATATTCTGGCGCTTGTATTGCCCGACCAGATGTTGGTCACGGGCGGAATAGATGCTGATTTCCGATCGGAATTGCCTTTCGAACCCGCCGGGCTGACCGGGCAGCTTATCGTAACAGATGGCCAGTTCGAACATGGCGAGCTTGGTGCTGTCTTTCAGGATATCGCTTTCCGTATCGACATGGAGGACGAAGTTCTGACGCTGGCTGAGTTTTCAGCGATTGGGCGCAGAGGTGGCACGCTCTCCGGATCTGGTTCAATGGGGCTGAACAATCGTGCGGGCAGCAATATTCAACTTGAAGCCAATCAGCTTGTGGTGGTTGATCGCCGCGAGGGGCGCGCTGTCTCAACGGGTACGCTGGGTCTGGAAGTCGTAGACGATCAGTTCCGGGTGATCGGAGATCTCACACTGGATGAAGGTCAGATCTATATTGATCGCCTGCCATCTGCAGGCGTCACCACGCTAGATGTTCAGTTTGTGGATGGAGACACAGATACTGAGATTACCGAAGATGATCCTCCCACCGTTTTGCTCGATATTGCGCTCAAAGCTCCGCGGCGCCTGAAGATCAATGGCAGTGGAATGGATGCAGAGCTGTCTCTGGATACAAAGATAGAGGGCTCGGTCGACGATTTTTCGATCAATGGCCGCGCGCAGATTGTCCGAGGTCGGTTTGATCTGCTCGGTAAGCGATTTGCATTCGTGAATAGCTCTATCAATTTCGCCGGGGATCCGATGGACGCGCGACTCGATATTGAGGCCACACGTGATGCCGGAGATTTTACAGCAAAAGTGGAAATCGGCGGAACGCCACGTCGCCCGACCGTGACGCTGGACGCGGAGCCGAGCCTGCCCGAAGACGAGGTCCTGTCTCGGGTTTTGTTTGGTCGGTCGCCATCACAATTGACCGGTCTGGAAGCGGCACGCCTTGCAGCTGCCCTGGCTCAGCTGAGCGGCGGCGGAGGGTTCGATCTGATGGGCGGTATAGAACAGATGGCGGGCCTCGATACATTGGACGTGTCGCAGGATGCTTCGGGTCAGTTCACCGTCGCGACAGGGCGCTATCTGTCTGAGGACGTTTATCTGGAGGTCAAATCCAATGCGAGCGGCAATGCCGGTGTCAGCGTGGAATGGGAGCCGCGCGACAACATCTCGGTCGGCGCAGAAGCCGTCCCGGGTGAGGGCCAAAACCTATCGGTCCAGTGGAAGAAGGATTTCGAGTGAGGCCTGCCTGACAGGTGTGCCGGAAAAACCTGATTGCCCCTTGCAGGTCACATATCTGAAAAGATCAGAAGGATTTCGCGAGAGAGAAGCCAGCGAAGGATTCCGTCTTGGAAATGGTTTCACTTCCCTGTGCGGAATATTCAGCTTCAGTCTGGATATAGCTGATCGTCAGTTGCGTATCGCCGACATAGGTGGAGACACCAGCTTGCAGATCACCAATGGTAATCTGGTCGCTCAGAGACACTGCCATAGGGTTTCCGTCGCCCGGCGCCAGTCCGCGTGTGTTGATGCTGAGTGCTTCACCGTCTGCTGCCGCGAAAACATACCAGCCGCGATTGGCTGAGTTGCGATCCAGTTGCACCATATTGCCGAGACGGATTTCAGCAGAGTAAGATTGCAGACCTGCGTCAGATGTCCGGAATTGTGAGACGCGAGGCGTGATCATCAGTCGATTATTCACATCCTCATTATCACCAATGACAAAGGATGAACCGGCGCTAAAACGTTCAGCACGATCCGCCAGATGCCAGTCAGCCTGATCTTGTGAAAGGCTCAGAGGCGCAGAGCCGGATGCAGACGGCATAGCCGGACCGATCGGCATACCTGGACGAGCCTGATTGAGGCTCACCGGACCTTTGGCAGGGCCAAATGCGAACTCTTCTTTTTGAAGGGAATAATTTGGTTGGATGCTAATTTTGAAATTGTTTTCGCCTGCCTGGGCCACAGCACAGGGCGCACAAAACGTCAGAAGACTAGACAGACAAAAAGCAGTTCTTTTCATATTCTCTACCACCCAACAACTTCTAGCATACGAGTTAGAAGACATCAAAGACTAAACTGTTCCTAAAAATCTGTCGGTTTTGGGGCAAGAAACGGGCAAGCATACTTAGTTTTTACACTAAAGAGTGTCGTTTTGACTGAATAACTCTGTTTTTACACGAGAAAAATGCTTTGGGAAGCGGGGCGTCGTTGCGTCTTAAGTCTCGGCTGGACCCCGGGGGCAGGGCGAGTTCTATTCACACTCTGAATTAATTTGTGAACACATTTAAAGCGAACTGCGCGCGCCTGATGCAAAAACAGGCGACTTCTCGCCTGACAAGAGATGCATGGATTTAAATATGGCCCTTGAATGCTGAACGACCGGAGGGATTGCTCCGCTCCGGTCGTCAGGAATGCGCTTGTTTATAATACGCTTCGGCCTCTGACAGCTCTTGCAATAAACGTCACGACCAGCAGAGCCAGGAAGACGAAGAACAGAAGCTGAGCAATACCAGCGGACGCACCGGCGATACCACCAAAACCAAAAGCCGCGGCCACAATGGCCAGAATAAAGAAAGCGAGTGCCCATCCAAGCATAACAATCTCCTCAATATAACCGTGGGTCATTTCCACATGCCAACCCAACGAGCGGTGAATGAGATTAGTTCCGTAAATTTTCTGCGGAACTTCTGGAGCAGGCAGGCGTTCATCACCTGCGTCTATCGAAGGAGAAGGCTATGTCTAACTTTTTGAAATTGTTTGGTTTTGGGCTCGTTGCTTTGACTCTTTCCGCTTGCAATACGGTGGAAGGTGTCGGTCAGGATGTTGAGGCGGCTGGTGAGCAGATCGAAGAGACTGCAAACGATAATAAGTAAGAATTATAGAGAAGGCGGCAGGGTGAAACTTGCCGCCTTTCGTGTGTCTGAAATCCTATGAAATTAACTGCGCTCATCAATTCAAATTCTGGCAGTGTTCCGGCTGACGGAGCTGCACAACTTGAAGCCTTGATGAAAGAGCGGGGCTGGCCCTGCCATATTCTGGCGCCAGATCCTGGAGAATTTCCGAACTGTCTCTCTAAGATTGATCCTGATGCGTGCGATGCGCTGATCGTCTGGGGAGGGGATGGAACGGTTGCTGCTGCGATGCAGAAAACCGGGCCAGACGGGCCACCCATCATTCCTTTGCCCGGCGGCACTATGAATATGCTTCATCAGCGCGTCCATGGTGGATTGGCCGATTGGCAGACCTGTCTGATCGAGGCTGTGCTGCGTCGCCGGATTGACGATATGCCAGCTGCGTGTGTCGGAGATGAAATGATCTTTGTGGGCGCTATGTTTGGCCGATTGACGGGGCTCGCGCAGATTCGTGAAGCCGTTCGGAAATGGGATCTCATGTCGTTTTCGCAAAATCTGGACCTGCCAGAGAAATTCGACCTGACATCAGACATTTTGTTCACGCTGAACCGCAAAAGCGGGACGGCAGAGGGCTGCGCCACAACGTTGGCCGTGTTTGTGACTGAAGATCGGACCAAACAGGAAGATGGCCTGGACGTTATCAGTTCAGAGCCGCGTACGCTGGGCGAGCTGGCGCATATCGGTATGCAGGCGCTTCTCAACCCGCTGACAAATGCCGATGGGATTACGCATTATGAAGCGGACCGAATCGAGGTGAGTTTTGGCGATCGCGTGCCAATGCCAGCGACACTTGATGGCGAGCCGGTTGAACTCACCGAAAATCTTCAGATATCCTATCTGCCAAAAGCCGCCAGAGTTTATGGAGCCGGTCTTTCGTGACCCGAATAGTACAGATTGCAGATGTCCATTTCGGGAGTGAGTGCCCGATCGCTCTCAGAGCGTTCGAAGACCGTCTTCCAGACCTACAGCCAGACGGGATAATTGTCAGCGGTGACCTGACGCAAAACGGTAAACGCTCGGAGTTCAGGGAGGCGACCACCTGGCTTGAAAAACTACAAATTCCGAGCTTTCAGGTGCCAGGTAATCATGACACGCCAATGTTTGACCTCTACGCGCGAATGACATCGCCATTTTCGAGGTATGAAAAATATTTCGGGCCCACCTGTTTTGCCAATGAAATCGGGGAATTGGCCGTGGGTGGCCTGAATACCTCGCGTGGCTGGCAGGTCAGGCGCAACTGGGCCGAAGGTTCGGTCAATCTTGATGACCTTCGTGAGATTCTCGACAGAACCACAAATCTGAAAAAAGAGAGCGACGCGGCCGAACTGTCCTGCCTCGTCTGTCACCATCCGTTTCATTCTCCACCCGGGGCTGCGCTTCAGACCCGAACGCGGCGCGGCCGTCGCGCCAGTGAAATTCTCGCCAAGAGTCCGGTCAATCTTCTGCTCTGTGGTCACGTGCATACGCCCACAGCCAACATCTGGCGTCATGAGGCAGGAGCTTATCTCTGCCTGACTGCAGGAACTTTGTCGACACGCCGACGCGACTGGCCTGTGAGTTTCAACCTGATTGACGTCACGGCGGACCAGATTCATGTCCAGCAATATGACCTTGTGAACACTGAATTTGATTGCACGGTCGAGCGTCGCTGGTCGTCAGATGATTTGGAACCCATGCCAGCCTGATCCGTTCCATCTTTGTGAACATTTCAGGAGGTAAAAATGCTCAGAACTTTACTCGCAGCCGGTCTTGGTCTCGGTCTTATCGCAGCTTGCGACACGAATGACGGCCCGATGGAAGAGGCCGGTGAAGAAATTGACAATCAAGTTGAGGAAACAGCGGACGCTGTAGAAGACGCGACAGACGAATAGTCTGCCTGCGCACTCAATTTCAAACTCATCTCAGGAAAGGACGATTATCAGAATGTCTGTTGAAGCTTTGAATGTTTCACACCCCGAATTTGGTCGGAAAACAGGGATTAAGCCGGAAGACCGTACAGAGCTAGCAAAAGCGCTGGGCGTCGTTCTGGCCGACACCTACATGCTGTTCATCAAAACGCAGGGCGTGCACTGGAACGTGACGGGTCCGGCGTTTGTCAGCATTCACGAGCTGACCGAGAAGCACTACACCAATATGTACGAGGCAATTGATGAAATTGCTGAGCGCATCCGTGCCCTCGGCGAGAAGGCTCCGGCCAGCTACACTAAATACGGTGAGCTTTCGGAAATTGAAGACAAGGACGAGCCGCAAACCGCTCACGACATGTTGACTATGCTGATCGCAGATCATGAGACGGCGATCGCGCATATGCGCTCCGCTGTCGAATGGTGTGAAGGCAAGAACGATTATGTCACTGCAGACATGCTGATTGCCCGAATGGCCTGGCATGAGGAAGCGGTCTGGATGCTGAAAGCTCTAACGACCGATTAGTCTCTTATCGCTCTTATAATAGAGAAACCAACAAGAACCGCCTCAGAAACGAGGCGGTTCTTTTTGTCTGAAGCTGTGTGGGTCAAGCGGCTTTTCGTCTGCGGCAGAATGGGGGATGATCAACTCCACGCAATATCCATTATCGGCATCGGATCCGGCTTTGAATTCAGCGCGCAACTGACGGGCAAAAGCGTCCATAAGTTTTGAGCCCAGACCATCACCTTTCTGTCCCAACGCGTCAGATCCTGACTGCCAGTCGCTTGCGTAACTGGAGTCCTTGATCGTGAGCTCAAGCGTGGTGTCGGTCTTTTCGAGTTTGATCAGAATTTTACCGCCGCTCTCATCGAAGGCATATTTCATCGAATTGGTGATGGCTTCGACGATGAAGAGGGCGATCGGAATGGAATCGTCAGACTTACGAACCACATTGTCGAGCGACCACTCCATCTCGACAGATGAATCTTCCATGCCGAGCGCATTGGATAAGTGTTCGAGCAGACCTTCCAGAAACGGTTTCAACTCAACCGAATCCAGCTGCTCATTCTGGTAGAGCGTTTCGTGGACTGTCGACAAAGCATTGATACGATGCTGAGCTGACGCAATCGCAGAACGAGCGCTTTGATCACGCACGGTGCGCGATTGCAGCCTCAGAAAGCTCGTGACGATTTGCAGATTGTTTTTCACGCGATGGTGGATTTCCTTCACGGCCTGGTCGCGCTTTTCCAATGCTTCCCTGAGGCTGGTGTCCCGCGTGTCTACCTTATGGGCCATCTGGTCCATGGCTTCGGCAAATTCGGCAAATTCCTCCGGCGCGGGTTCGAAATGGTGTGCCGTGCGCAGATTGTATTTGCCGGCACCATAGATTTTCGCAATGCGCTTCAGGCGTGTCAGCCATTTCAGAACCAGCCGATCAACGGAGAACCAGACCGCAATCAAAGCGATGGTGAAGGCAAGCATTGGAAGGCCAAAGCCCGAAATCTGGGCGATGGTAAACTCGCTGAGCAGGCCCGGTGCCGGGCGACTGACAACAACATAAACGCCTTCGGTTGCGACCCCTGTAACCGTGATGTCCCGCTGTACGCCGGATGCATCCCGAAAAACAAGGAGGGGAGGGGGTTTCTTGTCCGATAATTCATCGAACCATTCCGATGGTACCTGGGCGAAATGAACGCTGCCGAACAGGCGGCCATCCCGGTCTGAAATCGCGATATCGATGTCGGGATCAAAATCGTTGAATTTCAGAAGCGTGACCAGAGCGTCTGCCCGCATACTGAATGCGACCAGACCAGTAAAGTTTCCATCCTCATCTTCGAGGCGTTTGAGCAATGAGAAGAAATACGTCTCTGAGATCGGGCCGTAGAACGCGTCCGTGCGGATCATCTGAGCGCCGTCTCTCAGCTCCTCAACCCAGTCCATATTGGTAATAGGGTGGGGGATATCGCTGACGGAACTGCAAACCGATTGGCCGTTCGCATCGAAATGGATGACATTGGTCAGGATGGGCAGAGTTCGTTGCAGATCTGCTTTGATGCGCTTGCATTCTCCGCTGGCGACAACCGGGCTGAAAACCTCGAGCATGGATTCTGCGAGAAACAAGGATTGCTCAAGGTCGTCGACCGCTTCGTCACCAGCTGCCAGCAATTCCAGGCGCCGGCTTTCCTTGGCGGATTGTGCGTTGAAGAAGGATTCGACAGCGCCGAGGATCAGGATGGGAGACAAGGCGGCGGCCAATGTCAGAACAAGTCTTTGCCTGAGAGTGGTCCGCCTTAACACGCTTCATTTCCCCGTCGGATAAAGTCTCTGAGATTGTCGTCTGCTCCCCCCCGTCAGAGCAGACTTTCGAGACGATTGCTACGCTAGTGTGGTTCTGTTCAGCCCGTAGCAGCTGACTGGCTCAGTTTATTGGCCTCAGCCATGATGTCATCGAAGGCATCGCCTGCAGAAAGTTCTGAGTCTGTGTTAAACCCGGCGCCGTTTGACTCGAGAATAACTGTCAGTGCCTGCCTTGCGCGACTGACCCGGCTTTTGATCGTGCCGACGGCGCAGTCACAAATCTCTGCCGCTTCCTCATAAGACAATCCACCGGCACCAACCAGGATCAGCGCTTCACGCTGATCGTCCGGTAATCGGTGGATTGCATTCCGGAGCGCGAGCAATTCCATATTGTCCGCTGGATCATCGTTTGCGACCAAAGTTGCTTCAGCCACCTCTGGATCGAGCGGCTGGCGGCGCCATGACCGGCGTTTTTCAGAATAGAAAACGTTGCGGAGAATGGTGAAGGTCCACGCTTTCAGATTGGTGCCCTGCTGATAACTTTCACGGGCATTCCAAGCTTTCAGCATGGCTTCCTGCGCCAGATCGTCGGCGGTTGCCGCGTTGCCACATAAGTTGCGAGCAAACGCCCTTAAATGCGGGATCAACTCAGCGAGTTCATTCTTGAATTCAGTGTCATCCATGTGACTGGTCTTCCCGGCGTTATTTTTGCTTTTTATTTTTATCAGCTTGGTCAAGAAGCTTCATAAAGTCGTCGGGCACCGGCTCCGTCGCGACCTCATCATAAAGGCGTCGTAGCTGGTTTCCGATACGCTTCTGCCGAGTGCGCCGGTCACGCGTTTCATCCGCGTTTTCTTCGTTTGGCTTATTCATATGACTCTTCAGACTACTCATGATCCTGTCGAACTTTTCTATAATAACGTGCCATAGAAATGCGTCACATCCTTATTGGTTCCTCCGCGGAACAAAAAAACTGCATTTTTTTTTGGAACCAATTCGGATCGCCTGCATTGATCATGAAACTATACGAGAGAGTGTCTATGTCATTTGTCGAGCAAATTGGTCCCCATTTACCATTTCTGCGCCGTTATGCGCGCGCTCTAACCGGCAGCCAGTCAAGCGGAGACTCCTATATCCGTGCTTCGCTGGCTGCTCTGGCTGAAGCCCCTGATCAGTTTGATGACGAATTGTCACCGCGGCTCGCGCTCTACCAGTTCTTCCACGCAATCTGGTCTCAGACGGGTGCCGAGCTTGAGGGAGGAGAGATTGCTCCAACCATCGACCCCGCTGACAAGCGTCTTCAGGCTCTGGCGCCACTTCACAGACAGGCCTTCCTTCTGACTTCACTTGAGGGCTTTACCTTGTCTGAGGCGGCCATTGTTCTGAACACATCCAATGATGAGGTCACATCGCTCATCAATCTGGCTCAGAAAGAAGTCGAGAGCGAGCTTCGCACCAAGGTTCTGATCATTGAGGACGAGCCAATCATTGCAGCCGATATCGAGCAAATTGTTGAAGAACTCGGCCATGAAGTCACGGGCAATGCGACCACGCGTGATGAAGCGGTGCAGATGGCGTCAGACAACCCGCCAGGGCTGGTCCTTTGTGACATTCAGTTGGCCGATAATTCGTCTGGAATTGATGCCGCCCATGACATTCTTGAGAAATTCGACGTTCCAGTGATTTTCATCACCGCCTTTCCGGAGCGCCTTCTTACAGGCGAGCGCCCAGAGCCCACCTATCTGATTTCCAAGCCGTTCCAGGAAAGCACTGTGAAAGCGGCCATTGGTCAGGCGCTGTTCTTCCATCCGTCCAAAGCGGATCAGGAAGCAGCCTGACAGCATAAACCACTATGAAATGAAAAAGCCCGGTCGAAAGACCGGGCTTTTCTCTTTTGGGGTTTGACTTTGCCGGATCAATAACCGCCGGCCAAAGCGCCGACAATGATGCCTACTACCAGGCCCGTTCCAGCGGCAGCCAGATAGGCGTCATTATTGTGTCGGACCCAATAATGGCCGTGTGGTGGCTGATAGAGCCCCCAGCGACGGTAATCATTGATCCGATACCGGTCATAACCGCGGAAGCGTGCACCGACTCTGTAATGGGGCCGATAGTTCGGGCGATAATAGTTCGGTGCGTAAATCACGCGGCGGTTCGGATTCCAGGCATAGCGTGGCCGGTAATTGTTGTGCCCGTAATTCCGAGGCGGCGTGTAGCGATAATGATTGCCGTAATTGCCGCGATAGGAATTGTGTCCCGAATACCGATTGTTATGGTTGTTCCGACCGTAATTGCGGCGATCATGTCCACGATCCCAGCGGCCATCACGGCGATTGTCGTGACGATTCCCGCGATGATCGTCCCGGCGATTATTGTGACCACGCCAGTCATTGCGATTGCCACGGTTATTGCCGTTCCAACGACCATTTCGATCGCGATCATTCACATAAGTCAGCTTAGCTGTGCCAAAGCCTTGAGTATTGGTCTCAACATAGCCCGGCTTTTCAGAGCCAAAGCTCTGAGCAGAGGCCGTTCCGGCAAGTCCGGCGATCAGACCGCCAGATAACAGAGCCAGGCCGACCAGTTTGATGGGTTTCATACGGAGCACCTCCAGTTTGATCCGGTTCGATTCCCCACACACACCTGAAGAGGCTAGAGCCCGCTGCCTGAACCTTAGCTGAACGGCAGATTAACCTGGCTTACGTTTCAGAAGACCGATCTCTTCAAGCCGCTCCAGGAGATATTCATTTGCCGTAATCGGTTCAGGATAGCGATCCGGATTGTCTTCAGTGACGCAGCTCTCAAGCGATCTGATCTGCACGTCCGGTTCGAAATGCAGGAAGAAGGGTAGGGAGTAGCGGCTGAAACGAGAGCGCTCCGGCGCCGGATTGATCACCTGATGCGTGGTGCTTTGAAGCACATGATTGGTCAGGCGCTGAAGCATATCGCCGACATTGATAACGAGGCTGCCTTTCGGCGCTTCGATTGAAATCCAGTCATCATGGCCACGCGGACGCACCTGAAGACCCGCCTCATCGGCGCCAAGCAAAAGCGTGATGACATTGATATCTTCGTGCGCGGCGGCCCGCACAGACCCTTCTGGCGGCGGGGATGTCTGCGCGGGATAGTGAAGCAGGCGCAAAATGGAATTGCCGTAGCGGACCTTGTCAGCGAACCAATCGCGCGGAAGGCCGAGGCCTGAGGCGACTGAGCGGAGCAAGCGTGCGCCGAGGGCGTCAAAGGCCTCGAACAGATCCCGTGTTGCGGTATCGAATGTGGGTACTTCTGAAACCGAAGGTGTTTCCGGCATGATGGCCGCATAGGCGTGATTTTCCGGTAGTTCACGACCCGTGTGCCAGAACTCCTTCAAATCGATGGTCTCATTGCCTTTGGCGTTCTCAGTCCCGAACGGCGTGTAGCCGCGTTGACCGGCGCCCTCTGGATCGAAATATTTCTGTTTTGTTTCTGCAGGCAGGCTGAAGAAGTCTCGCGATACGGCATAGGCCTGATCGATCACGCTCTGATCGAGGCCATGATTTGAAATCACGGCAAACCCCGTCTCCATGAAAGCGGCCATCAGCGCTTTTGTGAATTCAGCGTCGTCGGCCTCGTCGGCCGGAAGGGAGATGGGTTTTAGCGTGGTGAGCATGAAGACCTCAGAATCTGGACGGGGGAGGTATAACTGAGGACCTTACCAGACCAAAGGGGCAGGTTGTCGCTATGTGAGACGAACCATTCTCCTTAACCTTACCGTCAGGGCCTGTGATTTTGAGGCGCTCAAGAATGCGTTCCGACAGAGTAAGTATTAGCACCCTGTCAACTCAAATAAACAAACGGATAACAGGGTGAAAGATTTATAAAAGAGAGACAGCAAAAAGCGAATTCGGTTAACTATAGAGCAATATATCCTTGGCTTACTTTGACTGTCAGCAAGTGCTGACGGGTGATTTGTTGGGATGTAAAATGATCCGGTAACCGGACGGCATCCTGCGATTGGTGTAGGAGTAAGACAAATGGCTTTTGCTGAAAGCAATCTTGAAGCCCCATGTGAAGAATTGGGTCCTGAGTCCGCTGCTGAAGAACTTTACCGCATGGGACTTGTTTATTCGACTGGCCTTGGTGTGCCGGTTGATTATGTGACAGCTCACAAATGGTTCAATCTGGCAGCCCTGCGCGGGTATGCCGATGCCAAGCAGTCTCGCAAAGAACTGGCTGATTTCATGAGTACCGAGGAAATTGCGGCCGCTCAGAAAGCAGCACGTGAGTGGCTGTCTCTCGCAAACTAACACACACAGACAGTGCAGATTAATCGATCTGCCTGTCCGTCTGATTGCTGCTGACCGCCTGTCAGAGGCGCGCTGACCTATTGATTGGTGCGTGCCAGATCGTAGACGAAACTGAAGCTGACGGGCAGGGCGTCGCGAATGTATTGCTGCATGAAGAGATTGTGCTGCGCGATCCGTGTCTTTGGCACGTAGATCACGTCAAATCTCTGTAAAGGGCCTAGATTGGCAATCTGAGGGTCGTTCCATCCCGACCGGACGTCCAGCGAATAGCTGTTGACGGTGCCGTCCGGATCTCTGCGAACAAGAATAACCTGCCGTTCCCGCGCCCGATCGGTAAATCCGCCGGCCATGATGATGGCCTGAAGGGCGTCGACCTGACCTGGCATTTCGATGATTCCAGGTTGTCCCACTTCTCCTCCGACAAATACGGTCTGCGGACCAAACATTGTGACAACCGCGTCAAGGCTCGGATCGACAAGACGTGTCGCCATAGCGTTTTTGAGGAGGGTGTTGATTTCAGGAATTGTCCGGTCAGCCACCATGATGGGTTCGAGCAGCGGAAGTTGTATCCGGCCATCTGGGCCGACAATCAGGTTTTCCTGGCTGAGTTCGGGGGCAGAATAGATGGTCACGCGCAGCTGATCGCCCGGATAGACCCGATAATTGGGGAGGGAGGGCGAGTAGGGTTGAAACCCCTGAACCCCATTCGCCGGAATTGTCGGGTTCGGGTGACTTGTGCACGCCGCAAGAATGCCGCCGAGCAGAAGTATTGCGCGGGTCTTCATCGTTCAGATCGTCCCATGAGATTTCAGCGGTAGGATCACTGTTAATCATCAATGAAATATTAAGGTGAATTTCCCAGAAATAACTCGCGAATACTTTTTTCAGCCGAGGCCGAATCGAATGCCCGCCGATGATGGATGGACGACAAGTCATACGTCTGCTTCTGCCGTGACGTCGGTAGCCGATGCGCCTTATGGGAGACCGCAACTTTCGCTTGCCGATCTTGTGGTGTCGATCTGGCGGTCCAAATTCCTGATTGCGTTTGTGACAATCCCGTTTGTCATTCTGGCAGTGATCGCCGCCATGATGATGCCGGTGAAATATATTGCGACCTCTCGTGTGCAGGTCACTGCTGGCGCTGAACGCGTATTCGATCCCATTGTCGGGCAGGTTCAGAACGCTGTTCTGGGTCAGGAAGAGATCACCGAGTCGGAAGTCGAACTTCTGTACAGTCCCGTGATTTTCGATCGTGTGATCCGAAAGCTCGGCCTGGAAGTGATCGACCCAAGTGCTCAGGCCGCGATGGAAAAGGCTCCGCCAACCGAACAGCCCTTATTGTATGAGCGCGCCATTGAATCGCTGCAAAAATCGTTTTCTGCCGGTGCGGCTCCAAAGAACCCGGTCATTCGCACAAGTTTTCAACATGAAGACCCGCAGGTTGCGGCAGATGTGTTGAACACCATTATCGAAACCTATCTCGAATATCGCGCTGATCTGTTCACGTCGAGCGACCGGTCAGTTCTGACGCGTCAGCGGGAGTCGCTGATGGATGAGCTTGCGCTGGCGGATGCCGCGCTGGAGCGCTTTCTGGTGGACAATCGTATTGGCGATTTCGACACCGAGAAGACGTCAGTTGCATCCAATTATAGCCGGATCACTGATGAATTGTTGCAGGTGCAGGCCCAGAAGAGTGAAGTCGATGGCCGCCTTGGTGCGCTGACGGCACAGCTCTCGCTGACCGAGCCCACGATCGATCTCTATGTTGAGACCAATTATCAGCAGCAATTGCTGGATCTTCGCATTCAGCGCGAGGGTTTGTTGTCGACCTATCTGCCCGATACCCCTCAGGTTCAGGCGATCGATCGCCAGATCGAGAATGTTCAGACGCTGATCTCCAATCAGGGCGAGGGCATGGGCACCATCCGCCGTGGACCAAACGAAGTGTTTCAGGCGCTGGATCAGAAGCGGGCTGAGCTGGACGCAGACTCGTCGGCACTCAAGACGCGTTTTGATGAATTGCGTCGGCAGAAAAATCAGATCGAACGTCGTCAGCTGGAACTGATCCGGCTCGAGCCGAAATATCAGGAATTGGTGCGCGACCGCGCGATTCTGGATAATCAGCTCCGGTCGCTGACGGTCCGTGAAGGCGAAGAGCGCCTGAAACGTGAAGTCACCATGTCTGACTTCGATAACATTCAGATTCTTGAACCTGCGCGTCCGCCATCGCGCGGTAAAAGCATGAAAAAAGTAATCGCGGCAGCGGGGCTGCTGTTTGGGGGCTTCACGGGACTGATTGTTGCGCTGATCGTGATTTTTTCGCGCAACACCATGCCGACGGCGGGGAGCATTGGCCGAACGACTGGATTGCCTGTTCTCTCCAGTGTGCGGGCAATGTGAGGGGATAAGATGGATCTGAGACCAGACCTGACAGACACAGCCAGAGCCCTTGAGCGTCTGCCCTCAAATGCGGGTGGGCGGACAATTATGGTGATTGGTGCGAAGCCCGGCGAGGGGGCCTCCAGCGTGTCTGCGTCGCTGGCTCTGCTTTTGGCCTCACGTTCAGCCAATTCGACCTGGCTGCTTGATCTCAGCCTGATCGACAATCATCAGTTCCGGACCTTCCAGGCCAAACGGTTTCCGCGTCTTGGCCTTCCCGGGCGCGCGCTCGATGCATCGCTGAAGACCCGTCAATTCTATAAAGTTGTTCCCCAGCTGAAGTCGGTTGATGGACGCACACAGGCCAGCCAGCGTCTTCTGAGTGTCCACCGCGTCGAAAACTCCAATCTGATGGTGACCCAGTTCCGGAATGAGTTTCTGAAGCCCGGCCAGAAGGTCCAGATACGGTCCAGCCCGGAATACTGGACGGCGCTCAAATCCGTTTGCGACTGGGCTGTCATCGATGCGCCGCCGATCAACACATCGACTGCCGCGCTTGCTGTCACACGTTATGTGGATGGCGTCATTCTTGTGGTTCAGGCAGATCGCACGCAGGTGGGTGAAGTGAATGCGCTGCGCGATGAAATTGAGGCGCATGGTGGCAATGTGCTCGGCGTGGTGGCTAATCGTGTAAAATCCGATGCCCGGCTTGCCGACCGGATCGTAGGCTAGACGCGTGACTGGGCGGCAGAGCGCAAAACTGGCAAAAGGCTCCATCGAGCCAGCGCTTATACTCATTGCTTTATTGTTGTTTTCTGAAGCCTTGCTGGGGCGCCTGTTTGCATCTGAGCAGAACCCGGAAGGCGGCGTTTTTCTGCGCTTTCTCTGGCTCCCGATCTACGCTTATGCCGCGATTGCTGTCTCAGTCCGTTGGCGAAGTTTTCTGACGATTTGCAGCAAGTCACCAGCGCTGGTCATCTTGTCACTTCTGGCTTTCGTCTCTGCTGCCTGGTCGATTGACCCTTCCACCAGTTTCCGGCGCGGCATTGCGATCCTCTTCACCACGTTTTTCGGCTTTTATCTGGCATCTGCTCTGAGCTGGAAGGATTTGCTGAGGCTCCTCGGTGTGGTCTGGCTGATCCTGGCGCTTGGCAATCTGATTGCCGGCGGATTGGTCCCGAGTTTCGGCGTCATGTACGAAATTCATGTCGGTGCCTGGCGCGGTTTGTGGTTCGAAAAGAATGCTATGGGCGGCAATTTTGCGCGCGCGAGCTTTCTGTTTGGCTTTCTGGTGATGATGGACACAGAGCGCCGGAAAATGTGGGCATTTGGTCTGCTCGCTTCGATCATGCTTGTGTTGTTGTCGACATCGAAGACGTCGCTGCTCGGGCTGTGCCTCGGCATGGCGCTCCTGATGCTGTTCCTCTGGATGAAGCAGGGGCGTGTCATATCTGCCGTAACGGTGTGGTTCATCGTGACAGCGATTGCGTCCGTTGCCTTCATTTTCTTTGTTCAGCCTGAAATTCTGGTGCAGATTCTCGGACGTGATCTGACACTCACAGGCCGGACCGATATCTGGGAGGTTCTGTTCGGACTGATCGAAGACAGGCCAATGCTCGGCTATGGCTATGGGGCGTTCTGGGGTGAAGAGAGCGTGCCGGCGAATGCTGTGAGGCGCGCGACGGAATGGCCCGTTCCCACTGCCCATAATGGACTGATTGAAGTGCTTTTGGCGCTTGGCTGGCTTGGTGGCGGGTTGTTGTTGGTTGACTATCTGATCAATCTCTGCCGCGCGGTTTTTACCCTGAATTCCCGGACAACATCTCTTTTCGCGGTGGGGAGTTTATTGCTGTTTGCATTGTTCAGCATCTCAGAAAGCATTGCACTTCAGCAAAACAGTCTGATCTGGGTGAGCTATGTCACTATTGCCAGCAAGCTTGCCCTCGAGGCCAGTCAGAGAAGCAGGGTGGTAAAACCGACAGCCCCGCGGTCGCGTATCCGAACGCAGTCAAAAGAAACACCTCTACCTTTGAGAGGGCGGTTTCGCTAGGACGGCTTGAACCCGTCAGACAGAGTGATTGCCGTAAAAGCGTTGCTCGAAGGCGCGGAACCAGAACACTTTTCCGATCCCCTGAACCATACGATCGAGCCAGATGGCGCGGTCGGCTCGCCGGGTGAGCCAGGCGAGGCAATAGGCCAGCCCGTACACCAGCGTTTGAGCGGCTCCGACTGTCATCCAGAACAGAATAGACGGAATGTCGGGAGGCGATTGCTGTGCGGCCAGCGTGCACGGTGCCTGTCCATAGGCGAAGGTCCGGCGTAGCGTGTACTTCAGCGTCGCGCGGTGGGCTGGAACATGCTCATTCACCCAGGCTTCGTGCGCCCAACCGAAATCATGTCCTTTCCGTGATATACGGTCGAACAGACGGTCATCTTCGCCGCCGGTTTCGTTGAAGCGCGTGTCGAACATTGGTTCGTTGCTACGCAGGCGCGAGAGATCGAACATGGAATTCCCGCAGCCGTAATAAGTATCGTAAACGCCGCTGCTCTTTGGGCCCTTACGTGCAAAAAACGCTTTCAGATAAGCGATATGTTTCGAGACGCTGTCGGGAAGCACGGTTTCGACAGGGCCGAACGAAATGATCGGTTCATGCGCGTCGAACAAGTCGAGAAAAGCCGCAACCCAGTGAGGTGGCGCGGACTGATCATCGTCGAGAAAAATGATGAGGTCTGACTGAACATTTTCAATGGCGGCATTTCGTGCGTTGGCCACGCCGGGATTGGGTTCGTGACAATATCGCACCGGAATATTCGAGCCCTGAAAGGTGTCGACCACCGGGCGAGCGGAGGCGTCCGGATCGTTATCCACCACCAGAACATCCAGCTTTGAACAGTCAACGCCTTCCTGCTTCAACACGCTGGACACCGCGCGTTCCAGCCCTGCCGGACGACGAAAGGTCGGAATGACGACGGTCAGATGTCGATTAGGCATGGGTGACAAGTCCGGCTTTTCTGGCAGCCAGAGCAGGCGGGAGGATATCAATATCCAATGACTGTGCTTTCTGGATGATTTCTTCAAGCGCCTGAGGTGTCGTGCCAAACTGGCTCGGCTTTTCCGACACATCGTGACTAAAGATAATCATCCAGCCTGGCGCGCGATGAAGGTCATCCAGCGCTGACAAAACATTTGCGACGCTGTCAGGCAGGCCATCAAGTTCAAATGACCGGAGTTGCGCCCGGTCGACCGTTCCGCGATTGATGCCTGGCAGAAGGCCGCGCATGGTTGTGAAGCGATTTGAGAGACTTTTCTTCGCTTGATAACTTGTTTCACCATAGGGGAAGGCGAAGCTTTCAATCCGCTCGAGCTGACAAATCTCGCGTAAACGTTCAACGTTCGTCTGAATATCCGCTTCGATTTGCTCCCGCTCTGCGCAGGCATAATCGAAATGGGCATGCGAATGTGCGCCAACTTCGTGGCCCCTGTTCACAAGTTCCCGGACTTGAGCCGCCGAAGCCATCGGGCCCATACAGGAGGCGCGTCCGAGCAGACCGGTCGCAATGTAAAAGCCACCTTTCACACCGTATTTATCAAGTACACCCGCACCTTTGTGAAACGCAGACTGCGGACAATCATCAAACGTGATGGTCAGAATGGGACGATCCAAATCGATACGCGTTGGGGCAGCCTGGCGCATTTGAGTCATGCGTCGGTTGATTTTCGCATAAAACGAGCGGCTCGGCTGATATTTATCAGCTGCGATCATGACGCGTTCCTCCATAAACAGCGGCGCGGTAAAGCTTCAGTGCTAGCAAGCGCAGTGCCAAAGGCATCAGCCACCCCGGGCATGCGGCGACGCCATAAAGAACCGGTCGCGCCAGTCCAATTCCCGGAAGGCGACTGAACAGGCGTGCTAGCCGTCCAAGGCTGGATTTTTCCAATTCTTCAGGATGCCGGTTGAGCGCCAGCCAAAAATTATCACCTGAGGCGCGGTATTTACGAAGAAGCACCTTCGCAGGGTCCAGCCCGAGATGTGTTGCCGTGTTGTCGATATGCAGAACCGGAAAACGTTTCGAAACCCGAATTCCCCAGTCCACATCTTCCCAGCCCCAGCCTTTAAAATCCGGATCAAAGGGAACAACCATCATGATGTCACGGTGAACCAGCACGTTGCTGGTGAACACATAACGCCCCGGCGATTCTTGCCGGGTTTCTGCGGGCACACATTCTGAGGCTTCGCTCTGCGCCCAATGCAAATCAGTTCTGGACGAAGGTTCCGCCAGCTTTAACGAGAAGCCGCCAACCACCATAAGTGGGCTGTCAGTTTCCGCCATTTGATCGAGATAGCGCGTGATAAAGTCGGCATCATCCGGCAACATGTCGGCATCAAGAAAGAGAAGCCAGTCGGATCGTGCAAGCGTCTGGAGGCGGTTTCTGCCTTCTGCGCGCCCTTTGTTCTCAGCCGAACTGACAAGTGCCGCTGCCCCTCGAAAGCCTTTTACGGCCGATGCCAGATTCGCGGTCAGTTCCTCATCATTGGTGCCATCGTCAAAGACGATGATTTCGACTTCTTTACTGGCATGACAGTGTGAGAGTGTCTGGATGAGCAGATCCGCACTGTCCCGATAAGTTGGAATCAGAATTGACAGTTTGGGTACGACCCGTTTCCAGCGCGCATTACTGAGCAACGTCTCACACGGTAAGGTGGACAGACGAAACTCGCTCAAAGCGGACGGCTTTCTGGCGAGGCTATCGATCATTGCTGGAATCTCCGAGAAGGCATGGCGCCGTCATGATCATGATGTAGAGATCAAACCAGAAGGAGGATCGGTTCACATATTCCATATCCAGACGCACGCGTTCACGGACTTCCTCAGCAGTGTGAACCGGGCCACGCGAACCATTGATTTGTGCCCAACCCGTCAGTCCCGGCTTCACGCGATGGCGGTGGGCATAATCACTGACAAGATGGTGAACTTCAGTTTCTTCGGTCGTCATGCCGACCGCATGGGGGCGTGGGCCAACCAGAGACATCTCGCCTTTGATCACATTGACCAGCTGCGGCAGCTCATCAATGCTGGTTTTACGAATGAAGCGCCCGATTTTGGTCACGCGGTCATCTTCCGAGCGAACCTGTGTAATAATCCCGTCCTCAGCGGCGCGATCGGGTTTCATACTCCGGAATTTCCAGACCCGAATGACTTTATTGTTGAAGCCGTGACGCTTCTGCTTGAACAGAATTGGTCCCTGACTGTCGAGCTTGATCAGCAGGGCTACGAGGACAAGGACAGGCGAGAACGCGATCAACATAAGTGTGCCGAGCACAATGTCTGATGTGCGTTTTACGAATGCGCGGCGGGCATCTGCTGGCGCACCGGAGACATAAGCCGCAGGGGAATCGGCGACTTCAGAGAGGCTTGCGCCATTCGCGTTATACTCGTCGAGATCGAGAAGTAGCACGACGCGATTTGGCAGATAGCGCAGACGCTCGATCAGAAGACGGACGCGGTCCTGCGCTTTCGTTGTCACCGTGACGATGATCCGGTGGACCTCTGGCAGGTTCTCCCAGGCCAGCAGGTCATCCAGCGTTCCCACGACCGGAACGCCATGGATGCGAAGCGGCGCGCGGCCAAGGCGATCGTCGAAAATCGCGATAATATTGAGCTCGCGGTCTTTCGCATTGCGTTCGATGAGCTGAGAGGCGTTTTCTGTCGCGCCGACAATCACCACGTTTTCTGACAGATGACCCTTGCGGATCAGATGTTTGAGCCAGGCGACATGATGTGCATGCAGAGAGAGGACAATCACTGCCGCGAGCAGACAGCATCCGCCGAGGTAATAAAGGTCGCCGCCGAGGCCGAACACCATGCTGCCTGCAAAGACAGCGGCAAGGCTGCTGCCGGCGCCAAGAACCACTTTCCACAAATGGTCGAGAATCTTCTCTGTGAACGGAAAGCGATAGGCGCCAGCTGACCACATGCCCCAAATGGTCAGAACGGGGATGAACATATACGGCAAAGCGGTTCCGAGCGGCAATTGCAGGATAGACAATCCGAGCCCTGATGCAGACACCAGACACAGGATCGCAATGCTCAGAACATCGATCAGGCGCGCACCCTGGCGGATGGTCTTACGATCGAGCAGCGATTGGCGATGAAAGGGGCGGGCATCCTCCAGCGACGGGCGATCTGCCTCGTGCACCTCAAGTACGCGATCAGTCGGTTCGTCCGGATGGTATCCGGTCGGTGATAATCGTGTTGCTGATTCGCTCATACCAGAGTGCCTCTTCTCCACACTCAGGAATAGTCGAACATGTCCAATTTTTCGTAAGGCTCATCGATGAAATTTCATCGAATACTTGGCAAACTACTTTTATTTACGGTGTCCAGAAGCCCGGCGCGTTGCCGGTATAGCCAAGTACTTCATACGTCGCATCGATCAGCGACTGTCCTCGAGAGTTCAGAAGTATACCCCCGCCCATCCGGTTCATGGAATAGGCAAAGACAAGGTCGCAGTCTGGATCATAAAAGACACAGCTGCCGCCCATGCCGACATGTCCAAACGCATTGCGACCAATAATAAAGGAGCATTCATGGCCGCCGCGAATGTGACGATTGTCCATGCTGCACATAAAGCCTTGTCCAAAACGCGATGGAATTAGAAGGGTCGCGTCTTGCAAGCTGGCTGTTGAAACGGCACCCATGGCCGCAATCCGGCTTGGCGAATACATTTCGATTGGGCTGGAGGGCGACAGACAGCTGAAGAGCTTTGCCATGGCGCGCGCATTGGCGATACCGCCCGCACCGCCGATCTCGGCGCGATGTGTTTTCGGATCGTTGAAGCTCAGACGCCCATTGTTTCGCAGGCATTGGGCCTGAAGCGAGTCCGGGTCTGACAATAAAACCTGGGTGAAGGGCGGAAGAGGTTCACCTGGTACAGGTTTATAGGGGATAATGGGCGCAACACGCGTGTCTTGTTCGGCAGGCAGACCAATCCAGAAATCAGCACCCAAAGGCTCAGCCAGCTCGGTTCTGAAAAACTCGCCGAGCGATTTGCCTGAGACCCGGCGGACGAGTTCACCCACGGTCCAGCCAAACGTCAGCATGTGATAGCCATTGCGCGTGCCAGGCGGCCACCAGGGCGCTTCTTCTGCGAGCTGACCAACCGTGTAATCCCAATCCAGAAAACCGCCATCGCGAATGGGGGCACGCGCTGATGCCATGCCGGCGGAATGGTTCAGGAACATAGCAACCGTTGTGTGCTCTTTTCCATTACAGGCATATTCTGGCCAGTAATCGCCGACGGGGGCGTGGAGATTCAGTTCGCCGCGATCAATCAGAAGATGGGCGCAAAGCGCTGTGGCGGCCTTGGTGCAGGAATAGACAATTGAGATTGTGTCTTCTTCCCAGGGCTGTTCGCTCTCCGTGTTTGCCACGCCGCCCCAGATGTCGACCACGCATTCACCTTGCCGATAGACACAAAGTGAGGCACCGACTTCGTTCCGGAATTCAAAATTCTGGGAGAAGGCATCTGCGAGTTCTCCGAAGTCCGGATCGAACTGGCCCTGGATTTGAACAGGTTGGGACATTCAAGGCTCCGTCTGGGAGGGAAAGTAGTGGGACAGATTGGCGAGGATACGCCGCAAGACCTGACGCCAGATCGCGGACTTTCGGCTGCGAAGTCAAGTCGGCTGACCGGATTATGCGCTGTTCTTGGTGTCGCCGTCTGGACCCTTTCTCTCTTTATAGGTGCATCGCAGCTAACGGGGCTTGTGTTCTCGCTCGGCAGTCTCATTCTCGGCGTGGGTCTGCTGTCTTTGATTTGGTTTGACCTGCACGCCTTCCGTCTGCCCAACCTGATCACATATGGCTTGATCGGCGCTGGATTGATTCTCACCTTTCAGGCTACGCCGGGCCGTATCGGGTTTCATCTGAGTGCGGCGGTCCTTGGGTATGGGCTGATCTGGTTTCTTGCACGGGTCACGACATTCATGCGCGGAACCGCCGGTATCGGTCTTGGCGATGCGAAACTACTGGCCGCTGCAGGCGCATGGTTTGGTCTGCTGAATTTTCCGATTGTGCTGCTGATCTCAAGCGGCTTGGGAATTGTGTCTGCCTTGGTAATGTCACTGGTTCGCAGGTCGGCTGCTGACTGGCGAAAGCAGAGACTTCCTTTTGGACCATTCATTAGCCTCGCCATGTGGTTAACCTGGTGTTTTGACCGTCTGATCGGTTTCTAGCGTTTGTCTTGAGGAAAAGGGAGCCGAATTTCGATTGTCTGTTGTAAAATGGTTACCGCGTTCAAAAAAAGCGAACGAAGTTTGACAGAAATATCTACAAAAGTGACCGACAACATAGGAAACCGGTTGGTTTACAAGTTTACATAATTCTTCAACAATTTCAATAATGTATGCGCCTGCGAAAGTTTGGGTGCGCCTCAATTCAACTCGTGGGCTGTAATAGAACCGTCACATAGCCTTCATTCAGTTGTCATCTGGCCCGTCTAAAGCCCGACGAAGCTGCTCGCTTGCGAGTCTGAAAGCTATGAGGGGTATTTATCAATGAAATTTCGCAACACATTTACGGCTTTGGCTTTGATCATGTCAGCTGCCGCCTGTACACAAGGCAGCGATATCGCGTCTCCAGGCGCAACCAATCCAGGTACTCCAACTGGTGGTGGCAGCACACCAACACCGACACCTGGTGGCGGCGGCACTGCAGCCTGCCCATCTGGCTTCTCTGAGCTAACCGGTGTTGGCGGTTTCACAGTTTGCGAAATTGCAGGTGTTTACACGACCAACCTGAACGTTCCTTTCGTTTCTGGCGTTGCTTACCGCCTGAACGGTCGCGTCGACATTGGTATCGACACTGGCGCTGATGGCAATCTGGCCGGCGGCGACGAAGCGACGCTTTCTATCGAGCCAGGCGTTATCCTGTTCGGCGCCGACGGCGACGACCACCTTGTCGTGAACCGTGGTTCGCGTATCGAGGCGGAAGGTAACTCTACCAACCCAATCATCTTCACATCTGAAAATGACCTTGTCCGTCGCGATGCGGATCCAAGCGACAATGGCGGAAGCGCAATTGGCGAATGGGGCGGATTGGTTATCCTCGGCCAAGCGCCAATCAACCGTTGTGCCCTTGCTGGTGCGACACCAGGCACAAACGATTGTGAAAACGCAATCGAGGGTGTTGAGAACCCGAACGCAAACTATGGTGGTTCCGACCCGAACGACGATAGCGGTATGCTTCGTTATATTCAGGTTCGTTTTGCGGGTGAAGAACTCGACACGGGTAACGAGCTGAACGGTATCTCCTTCGGTGGTGTTGGTGCGAACACTGACATCGATCACATTCAGGTTCACAACAACTCTGACGACGGCGTTGAGTTCTTCGGCGGCAACGTCAATGTGAAATATCTCGTCCTGACCGGTAACGACGATGACTCCATCGACACCGACAACGGCTATCAGGGTAACATTCAGTTCGCAGTTGTCGTTCAGCGTGACGATGGTGGCGACAACATGGTAGAAGCGTCTTCCGTTGCTCCAGGCGCTATGCCAGCATCTGACGCGACAATCTCAAACTTCACTTTCGTGAACCTCGGCAACACCTCAGGTAACGGTCTGCGTCACAACACCGGTACCATCGGTACTTACATGAACGGTGTTGTTCTTGAGCCGAACCAGTGTCTCCGTTACGAGACATCTGCAGGTGACGGCGTCGCCGGCTTCACAGCTGGTGCTGATCCTCAGTATCAATCTGTTCTGTTCGATTGCGGCAACGGTCTTGCTCGCGACGACACCGCCACGGCTGCTGCAGCGGTTGCAGCTGATGCGAACAATGTTGTCGGACCAAGCTCTTTGGCTTCTGGCGTTCTGCCGGGTGCGAACGAAGCTGCGATCACGCCAACCGATCCAACCGGTCTCGACACATTCTTTGATGCTGTGACCTATATCGGCGCATTCGCTCCAACAGAAACAGAAACCAACAACTGGGCTTCTGGTTGGACGTTCGCAACATTCCCTGATCCGGTTTGCCCGAACGGCACGACAGACTCTGGTTCTGATCTGGATGGCCTGAATGTTTGTAACGTTTCTGGTCAAATCACCGGTGACGTTCGTCTGACACGTGGCAACTACTACCAGCTTGTTGACCGTGTTGACGTTGGTGTGGATGTCGGCGCTGACGGCATGCTTGCTGGCGGTGACCCAGCGTCGCTGACCATCGAATCTGGTGTGACGGTCTTCGGTGACGACGGTGATGACCACCTCGTCGTGAACCGTGGTTCGCAGATCTTCTCGAACGGTACAGCTGACAACCCGGTTATCTTCACATCTCAGGCTGACCTGTCTGGTTCTCAGGCTGATCCAGTGAATGCCATCGGCGAATGGGGCGGTCTGGTTATCCTCGGTCGTGCACCAATCAACCGTTGTGCGCTTGCTGGTGCGACGCCAGGCACAAACGATTGTGAAAACGCAATCGAGGGTGTTGAGAACCCGAACGCAAACTATGGTGGTGACCTGACTGGTGATAACAGCGGTACGCTGCGTTACACCCAGGTTCGTTATGCTGGTGAAGAACTCGACACTGGTAACGAGCTGAACGGTATCTCCTTCGGTGGTGTTGGCGACGGTACGACTGTCGACTTCCTTCAGGTTCACAACAACTCTGACGATGGCGTCGAATTCTTCGGCGGCAACGTGAACGTGAAGCACCTTGTCCTGACCGGTAACGACGATGACTCCATCGACACCGACAACGGCTATCAGGGTAACATTCAGTTCGCGATCGTAACTCAGCGTGATGCAGGCGGCGACAACATGGTGGAGGCCTCTTCGGTTGCACCAGGTGCGGTTCCGGCTTCTGACGCGACGATCTCGAACTTCACGTTCGTGAACACCGGCAACACTTCGGGTAACGGCATCCGCCTGAACACAGGTACCATCGGTACATATGTGAACGGTGTGGTTGTCGAGCAGAACGAATGCCTCCGCTACCAGGACTCTGCTGGTGACGGCACCGTTGGCTTCACAGCTGGCGCAGACCCTGCATTCCAGTCTGTCCTCTTCGATTGCGGAGCAGGTCTCTCTCGTGACGACACTGTCACGGCAGCCGCGGCTGTTGCAGCTGATGCGAATAACGTCGAAACCATGAACTCCCTCTCCGGCGTCACAAACGGCACGACGGAAACGGGTGTGACGGCTGTGGATCCATCCACGCTGGACCCTTGGTTTGACGCAGTCGACTACATCGGTGCTGTCGAGAACACGACTGATACCTGGTATCAGGGCTGGTCTTGTGGTGTCCCAGGTAGCGACGACTGCTAAGCTGACGACGATTGGCACAGAGCAGCTCAGGGGGGCTGCTCTGTCGCCGTTTTTCCACACATTGGAGGTCGCCGCGTAGATTTCGAAAATCCGCAGACGATCCCGAACAGGTCATGAAGGACATTTGATATGCCCAATATATTTCTAAAACGGTTGCTTCTTCTGGGCTGCGCGGTTGTCGCTTTCCCGGTCACGGCAGCCTACGCTCAGGAAACCGGCGAAGAAGCCGCAACCGAAGACTCAGACCGCGTCATGAATACAATTCAGGTTCGCGGTGAATTCATTCCTGAGCCTCAGCGTGCGACGTCTCAGGTTGCGACTTTCCTTGCACCGGAAGATCTCGAGCGGACTGCAGACTCTAACGCGGCACTCGCACTGACCCGCCTCAGCGGTATCTCGATCGTTTCTGACAAATTCGCGTTTGTTCGCGGTCTTGGTGATCGTTATTCTTCAGCGCTTCTGAACGGTTCTCCGTTGCCAAGCCCGGAGCCACTCCGCCGGACGGTCCCACTTGACCTTTTCCCAGCGAACGCGCTCGACGGTGCAACGGTTCAAAAGACCTTCTCGGCTAAATATCCAGGTGAGTTCGGTGGTGGTATCATCGATCTGCGCACACTGCGTCAGCCGCGCGACAACTTCTTCAACATCAAGCTGGGGACTGGGTATAACTCCGAGACCAACAGCGAAGATGGCCTGTTCGTTCGTGGTTCTGACTCTGATTGGTCAGGCTTCGATGACGGATTGCGTGATATTCCTAGTGAACTCCGCGCTGTGCTCAGCAGCAATCAGGAACTCGGCGATTATGACGATGCAACCATCGAAGCGGCTGGCGAGTCTCTCGTCAATTCGCCTCTGACAGTTCTGCAAACAGGCGAAGTTGACCCTGACTTTGACGGCGAAGTCGAATTCGGCCGCGTGTTTGAATTCGATACGTTCGATCTCGGTCTGATCGCGGTTGGTGGCTATTCAAATGGCTGGACGACCAAGCAGGCAACACGTCAGCGGGTTCAGGGTGGTGTAAATGGTTCGAATTTCGAAACCACAGAAACCACATACTCTGCAACGCTCAACGCGCTCGCATCTGCGACCCTGAATTATGACAATCATGAACTGCAGGGAACAATCTTCTATGTCCACGATACGGACAAGGAAGCTCAGATCAATCGTGGTGCTGACTTCAACGCACCTGATTTCGGGTCTCCGGATCCGAACTATACCGTTCATGACGAATCTTCGGGTTGGTATGAGCGTGGTCTGACCATGGGTCAGCTGCGCGGCGAACACATCTTTGGTGATTTGATCATCAACTGGCGTGGTGCTGTCGCCGAATCTACGCGTGATGCGCCATACGAGCGTTCGCTGCGTCGCTTCATCAATTCGATGGGTGTTCCGGCTTACTCTCTGGCCAACAATTATCGTCTTAACTTCTCTTACCTCACTGACCAGATCACCAGTGTTGGTGGTGATGCGAAGTATGAGACCTATTGGGGCGAAGACAGCCTGGAATTCTTCTTCACCGTTGGTGCCGATTACTCAAAAACCGAGCGTGCTTATGAGCTCTACAAGTTCAAGTTCGCTGGTGGTAACTCTCTGCCTGACGATGTTGAGATCGCTCGCCCGGACTTCCTGTTCTCTCCGGACAATATCGAGCCGGCGCGATTTGAACTGGATGAAGATGGTGACATCAACGACTTCTACGATGGTGATCTGGAAGTTTCAGCACTCTTCGCAGAAGCCGATGTTGAGCTGACCAGCTACATTCGTGCGACAGTCGGCGGTCGTTATGAAGATGGTGAGCAGTCTGTTGTGACGTCTAACCGCTTTGGTCAGTCTGACCCGAATAGCGGCTCAACACTGATTGCGAATTCATACTTCCTGCCATCCGTGTCTCTAACCTGGAACTTTGCGGACGACCTTCAAATGCGTCTTGCATATTCTGAAACGATCTCTCGTCCTCAGTTCCGTGAACTTGCGCCGTCAACCTTCACGGATCCTGAAACCGACCGGACCTATCGCGGTAACCCATTCCTGATGGATACCGAACTCACCAACTTTGATGCGCGCCTTGAGTACTATATGGGCCGTAGCGAGTTCGTGACTCTGGCGGGCTTCTTCAAAGAGATCGAAAACCCGATTGAAGAAACACAATTCTCGACATCGACATTCGTTTTCGAGACCGGCTTCATCAACGTACCAAAAGCTGAGCTGATTGGTGCCGAGTTCGAATACCGGACGCGTTTCGACATTCCATTCGGTGGTGACTTCTTCCTCGATCGTGAAGGTCTGTTCTCTGTGAACTATACCTATACGAAGTCTGAGATTGTTGCCGGGTCTGGTGACACCATCATCAACCCGCTGACCTATCAGGCGCAGGATGCAACATTGTATTCCGTCGATGGTGAACAGCTTCAGGGCACGCCGGAAAACATTCTGAACCTTCAGCTTGGCTGGGAATCAGATGTTGAACAGCTGACACTGCTTCTGGGTTGGGTTGATGAGCGTATCCTGCAGCGCGGTGTTGCGTCTGCAAGTGGTGCTCTGCCGAACATCATCGAGGATCCTGGCTTCCAGCTTGACCTCGTCTACAACCGTGATCTCATGATTGCTGGTCGTGACTTCTCTCTTGGCCTTCGTGCGCGCAACCTGCTCAACGAAGCTCATGAGGAATTCCAGATCAGTGAAGGCGGCCTTGGTCGTACCGAGTTCAACACGTATGACCGCGGTGTGTCGGTCTCTGCCAGTGTGACGGCTAAATTCTGATCTGCTGTTTGCAGACGGACTTTGTCCGATATACTCTGAAAATTGCCGGGGCGGTATTTCCGCTCCGGCTGTTCTCAATGTGAAGGTGATGAATTTTGGGAGACTCCGTTCGCGCAGCCTCAATCGGTTCTGCTGTTCTGGAGCGCAAAGGCGTTCTCGGGAAAGGACTCGGGTTTCTCATCGATCTGTCACTCATCATCGTGTGCGGGATATTGCTGTCGCGACTTGTCTGGATTGTCCTGGCACCGGCCTCGGTGGTTGATTTGCCCGATACCTCCCGAAATCTGTCTGATCGCGTTGATCCGGGACTGATCTATCAGGCCAATCCGCGTATTCTCACCGAATTCAATCCGTTTGATCGTTTTGTCGTCGAAACTGTAGAAGTCGTCGAAGAGGACGCGCCCGAGACAACACTCAATCTGTCTATTGCGTCCATCTGGGCCTCGAACGATGCAGACAGTACGTTTGCTCGCATCCGGCGGCCCGATAATTCGGTCGGGAAATTTTCAGTCGGAGACACAGTGGTGTCTGGTGTTACGATTGATCGCATTCTCAGCGATCGCGTGATCCTGATCCGGAATGGTCAGCGAGAAGCCCTGTACGTGAGTGAAATGCGCGTTCTGGGCGCAGTTACACCCGAAGGTCAGCCAAGCATTGATCCATCCCCTCCGTCGCGTTTGCCCTCAGTCGGGGAATCCGGATCGACTGTGAGCGCCCTGAACCGCTCCCAGAACCAGCAAGATCGCGCGCCAGACAATCCCGGCGAGCCGGACCTGATTTCGAGCAAATCAGTGACGCTGGGTTCGCTGGATGAGTTCAATACGGCCATCGACGTGTTGCGCCGCATGGGCGATGATGGTCGTCCTGAAATGGTCGTCACCGCAAACACATCAGCCGATATCCTGGATTTGGTGAGTATTGCGCCGGGGGACGTGCTCGTTTCCGTCAATGGCCGCCTGTTTTCTGAAGAAACGCCGGCTGAGCTATACGAAGCTATGCAGCAGGAGCGTGTTCTCACATTCGTGTTGCGTCGCGGTTCGCAGGACTTTACCCGAATAATTACAATCGAACCTGGTGTTGGGGATTGATATGAGTATCAAACGATCGAAATTCGGCATCTCGGGTGGCTTGCTTGCCGCTCTGACCGCCAGCACGTTGTGCAGTGCGCCTCAGGCATTTGCCGAAATGGATTCACCTCAGGAACAGCGCCATCGCATCAATCTGAGCGATGTCGAACTGACCGACCTGATCGAAGACGTATCCATCGTCACTGGCTACACATTCATTGTGCATCCCCAGGTTCGGGGACGTGTGACGGTGACCTCCCAGACCCCGTTGACGACTGATGAAGTGTTCGATGTGTTCCTCTCGACTCTGCGCGTTCATCAATTTGTTGCGGTTCCAGCCGGTGATCGCACCTATCGCATTGTGCCGGAACAGACAGCCGGCGCCAGTGCAGGCATTCTGAGCCGCAATTCAGATGGCGAGGCTTTTGTCACTCAGATCCTGAAGCTGAACTATTTCAGTGCGGTCGAAGCGGCTCAGATGGTCAAACCGGTGGTGAACCCCGCCGGACAAGTGGTGGCGAACAAGAACTCCAACACGTTGGTGGTCGTGGACTACGCCTCGAACCTGCCGCGTGTCCGTGAAATTGTCAGCCAGCTCGACGAAGACAAATCCATGGTGAAGACCATTGCCCTGCGCAATGTGCCCGCATCCGAGATGGAAGGCGTCCTGAATAGCCTCAACGACGAGTTTTCGATGAATTTCTCGGTTGTGGCGTCTGAATCCACCAATGCTGTTGTCATTCGGGGAGAGGAAGTGGCCGTTGCCAAGGCCATGCAGGTTGCGCGTAAACTTGATGAGACAGAGCGCGTGCGCGACAATGTCCGCGTTATTCCGCTCAACAATTCCAAGGCTGATGAGATCGTGCCTGTTCTCGAACGCTTAAGTGGTGCGATTACCGAGCAACAGGGGGCAGGCGAGGGCAGCGGCATTGCGCCGACGATTTCTGCCCACCTTCCAACCAACTCGCTCGTGATCAGTGCTGATTATGAGATGCTGGAAGCGATTGAACGCGTGGTGAAATCACTCGATGTACGCCGGCCTCAGGTTCTGGTCGAAGCGATCGTCGTTGAAATGTCTGACAATGCTGTCGATGAATTGGGGCTTCAATTCATTGTATCGGGAACGGATGGTGACATTCCGTTTGCATCGACCAATTTCTCGCGGTCTGCGCCGAATATTCTTGGTCTGACCGGCGCTTTGATCTCAGATGGCGGCGTTTCGTCTGACAGCACCGACACCAACTCCTTTCAGTCTGCGGCGATTTCTTCACTGCTTGGGCTTGAAGGCCTCACGCTTGGCGGCGGCGGTGTTCGTGATGGCACGCTGTTTGGCGTGATCCTCAACGCCGTCGAAAATGATGTGGCTTCCAACATTCTGTCGACGCCGATGCTGATGGCCGTCGACAACGAAACCGCCTCCATTGTTGTCGGTCAGGAAATTCCGATCACCACTGGCGAAGTGCTTGGCAATAACAATTCCAACCCATTCCGAACGGTTGAGCGCAAGAATGTCGGGGTGCAACTCGATGTGACGCCACAGATTTCGGATGGCGATTCCGTTCAGCTGACGATTTATCAGGAAGCTTCAAACGTTGCCTCTGCCATCTCGTCCGGAGAATTCATTACCAATAAGCGGTCTATAACCACGAGCGTAATTGCCGATGATGGCGAGATTATCGTGCTTGGCGGGCTGGTTGAGCAGACATCATCCCTCAGTCAGTCGCAAGTCCCGATCCTGGGCGACATTCCGGGTATTGGGCGTCTGTTCCAGTCAAAAGGTCGAACGAATGACCGGACCAATCTGATGGTCTTCATCCGTCCGACGATTGTTCGCGATGCGGCAGATGTGCGCCAGACGACAGAGCAGAAATACCGCTATGTCCGGGCGCAGGAATTGATGCGGGCGGAAGAAGATGCTTCTCAGCTTGATCGTTTCCTGCAAGATGTATTGAGCACCGTACCACCGGGGCAGTAATTTGCCCTGCGGCTGGTGGGGGTGGACGCCAGTGACGCACTAAGTGAAAGAGATCAGGCATGCCGTCTTCGACGGAACAGGTGATTACATACAGCTTTGCCAAGGATCACGGCGTTCTGGTTCTGCCGAAGGTTGCTGACACCGACCTGTCGCCAACACTTGGCGTGCGGGAAGGGGCGCGGGCCAAAGCCGTTGTCGAAGCACGTCGGGCGGTAGGTAAAATTTCGGGGCTCAAACCGCTCAGCCAGTCTGAATTCGATGCCATGCTCTCGAATGTCTATGCCTCGCGCGGCATTCAGGAAGATTATGACGAATCCGGGCTGGATGATCAGGCGGATTTGTCGAGCCTCGTCGAAGGTATTCCCAAGACGGCGGATCTGCTGGATGCAGACGATGACGCACCGATCATCAAGCTCATTAATGGACTGATTTTCGAGGCGGTGAAGCGCCGGGCATCAGACGTTCATATCGAACCTTATGAAGACAAATTGTCGATCCGATACCGGATCGATGGGGTGTTGCAGGATGTCTTGTCACCCTCACGGCGTTTAGCTCCTTTGCTGGTCTCGCGGATCAAAGTGATGGCGCGTCTCGATATTGCGGAAAAGCGCATGCCGCAGGATGGCCGGATATCGCTCGCGCTGGGTGGTCGGTCGATTGACGTCCGGGTGTCGACCCTGCCGTCCCGATATGGCGAACGGGTGGTTTTGCGCCTGCTCGATAAGGATCAGGCGCGGCTCAGTCTGCGTGATCTGGGCATGTCGGAAGCCGAACTTGAAACCTTCAGAACACTGCTCAGTAGTCCCAACGGGATTGTTCTGGTCACAGGTCCGACAGGCTCCGGTAAAACGACTACGCTCTATTCCGGCCTGTCCATGCTGAACAATCAGACGCGGAACATTCTGACGGTTGAAGACCCGATTGAGTACGGTCTGGACGGAGTGGGGCAGACCCAGGTGAATGCCAAGGTCGGTCTGACGTTTGCCGCCGGCCTGCGCGCCATTCTGCGTCAGGACCCCGATGTTGTGATGGTGGGTGAGATCCGCGACCTCGAAACCGCCGAGATCGCCGTACAATCGAGTTTGACCGGCCACCTTGTGCTCTCAACCGTTCACACCAATTCGGCCATCGCCGCTGTGACGCGCCTCCGGGATATGGGCATTGAACCCTTCCTTCTGAGTTCGACCTTGCGCGGCGTGCTGGCCCAACGTCTTGTGCGTCGGCTGTGTCTGTCATGTCGCGAGGCCTATCAGCCCGCGGATTATGAGATGGAAGCGCTTGGTCTGACACCGCAGGCCGGCATGACATTCTATCGTGAGAAAGGCTGCATGGCTTGCAGCAATACCGGATTTGACGGTCGCGCGGGCGTGTTTGAAATCGTTTCGATTGACCAGACGCTGCGCCGACTGATCCATGACGAGGCCTCCGAGCATGAAATGGAAGCACATGCCTTCCGTCAGGGTGAAAGTCTGTTTCAGAATGGCGTTCGGCATGTGCTCGACGGCGTGACGACGGCAGCAGAAGTCCTGCGCGTCTGTCGCCCGGATGGAGAGGGCAATGCCAACATTTGAGTATGTAGCTCTTTCTCCAGCTGGAAAACGCGAGAAGGGCGTAATCGCCGCCGATTCAGCGCGTGCTGCGCGCCGCGAATTGCGCGTTAGACAGCTAACACCGCTGAAGCTGGGCGAAGCCAAGGAAAAATCCGGGTCTCGCTTTTCAGGCTTCAAGGCGTCTCCCGTCTCGCAATCTGATCTTTTGCTGATCACGCGTCAGTGGGCGATGATGATCGGAACCGGAACACCCGTTGAGGAAGCCATTCAGGCCTCGGCCTCGCAGGCGGATAAGCCTGGATTGCGCAAGGTGATGCTTTCTATCCGAACTTCGGTGACGGAAGGCTATCGATTGTCTGAGGCGCTGGCGGACCATCCCAAAGTTTTCAGTAATCTCTACCGGTCCATCGTTGCCGCCGGAGAAGCGTCAGGCGATCTGGGTTCTGTGCTGGAGCGTCTTGCAGAATATCTCGAACGCTCGCGCAAAGTCCGACAAACGGTGCAGACGGCTCTGATTTATCCGTGTGTGCTTGGCGTTGTCGCGACCGTTGTCATGGTTGGTCTGATGACCTTTGTGGTTCCGAAAGTGGTCGAGCAATTCACGACCATGAACCAACAATTGCCGACGCTCACCCGGATTGTCATCGGAGTGTCTGAGGGTATGCAGAATTATGGTCTGTTTATACTGGCGGCGCTCATTGCGATTGTGTTCGGACTGTCGCGACTGATGAAACAGCGTTCGGTTAAAAAGGCGGTCGACAGGTTTTCGCTCGGGCTACCTGTGATCGGGACCATGCTTACCCAGATGAATACGGCCCGGTTTGCCAGAACCCTGTCCACGCTGATGGGGAATGGCGCACCTGTGCTGGAGAGCCTGTCTGCGGCGCGTGGCAGTCTGGGCAATGCGGTGTTTCAGGATGCGGTTTCCGATATCCTCGTCCGGGTACGGGAGGGGGGCGGCATCAGCCGCACCATGAAAGCGTCCGGTGTTTTTCCATCGCTCATCACACAGCTGGCGTCGACCGGCGAGGCCAGCGGTCAGCTGCCGGAAATGTTGTTGAAGGGCGCCAAATATCTCGAAGATGAGTTCGAAGCTGCAACCTCTGTTGCGCTGGGTCTGTTGGAACCGCTCATCATTCTGGTATTGGGAGGGATGGTTGCGGTTATTGTATTGTCGATC
>CEPO01011591.1_pt1 | contig 53132 bp, 65 predicted proteins | sample 530481 | NCBI WGS metagenome assembly CEPO01 (sample SAMEA2620198, study PRJEB7988) | marine metagenome | biome: marine biome (ENVO:00000447); feature: surface water layer (ENVO:00002042); material: "saline water (ENVO:00002010), including plankton (ENVO:xxxxxxxx)" | depth 5 m
GTTGAAATCGCGCTCCGTTACATTCACGGAATTGGTCCGGCTATGGCCAAAGAGATCTGTGAAAAAGTCGGTATCACACCTGAAAAGCGTGTGGCTGACCTGACGGACGCTGAAGTCATTCAGGTGCGTGAAACCATTGACGGTGATTACCTTGTAGAAGGCGATTTGCGTCGCGAAACCGCGATGAATATCAAACGCCTGATGGACCTTGGTTGCTATCGTGGTTTGCGTCATCGTCGTGGTCTGCCTGTTCGTGGCCAGCGTACGCACACCAATGCGCGCACCCGTAAAGGCCCGGCCAAGCCGATCGCCGGTAAAAAGAAATAAGGCTGGGGATCGAGATCAATGGCTAAAGACACGACACGCGTTCGCCGCCGCGAGCGGAAAAACATCACCTCTGGCATTTGCTATGTGAATTCCAGCTTCAACAACACCATGGTGACCATCACCGACAGCCAGGGCAATGCGATTTCCTGGTCGTCTGCCGGTCATATGGGCTTCAAAGGCTCTCGTAAGTCTACGCCATATGCGGCGCAGATGGCTGCCGAGGATGCCGGTCGTAAGGCTCAGGAACATGGCATGCGTACGCTGGAAGTGAACGTTCGGGGACCGGGCTCTGGTCGCGAATCTGCACTGCGCGCTCTGCAATCGGTTGGCTTCACCATCACGTCTATCCGTGACACGACGCCAATTCCACACAATGGTTGCCGTCCGCCAAAGCGTCGTCGCGTCTAATCAGCGCCTCACGCTTCGCCTGCTTCTGTCCCGATTTTAAAGGAATTTGCGATGACTGGATCTTCCATCGCTCTAGTGAACGATAAAAATTGGAAAGAGTTGATTCGTCCTGCTCGCCCCGTTGTGGAGCATGGCTTTGATGCAATCCGTAAGGCGACACTGGTCGTTGAGCCTCTTGAGCGCGGCTTCGGCACGACGCTCGGTAACGCGCTTCGTCGCGTTCTTCTGTCTTCTCTGCAAGGTGCGGCAATCACAGGCATGCAGATTGACGGTGTTGTCCACGAATTCTCTTCTATCCAGGGTGTTCGCGAAGACGTCACAACCATCGTTCTGAACCTCAAACAGGTCGCGATCCGCATGGTCTCTGAGACCCAGAAGCGGATGACGCTGCGCGCCTCTGGCGCGGGTCCTGTGACTGCAGGTCAGATCGAAGTGACCGGCGATGTGGAAATCCTCAACCCGGATCTCGTTATCTGTACGTTGGACGAAGGCGCTGAGCTGCGCATGGAGTTCACGGTCGAAACGGGCAAAGGCTATGTGCCTGCGGACCGCAACCGCGCGGAAGACTCGCCGATCGGATATATTCCGATCGATGCGATTTTCTCTCCGGTTCGCCGCGTTGGCTATCGTGTGGAAGACACACGTGAAGGTCAGGTTCTCGACTATGACAAGCTGATGCTTGATGTCGAAACAGATGGCTCAATCTCTCCGGAAGATTCAGTAGCTTACGCTGCGCGCATTCTTCAGGATCAACTGCGCCTCTTCATCAACTTCGAAGAGCCAGATGATAAGTCGGAGCAAGATGATGAGCCGGATCTGGGCTTCAACCCAGTTCTTCTCAAGAAAGTTGACGAGCTTGAACTCTCTGTTCGCTCGGCAAACTGCCTGAAAAATGATAACATCGTCTACATTGGCGATCTGATCCAGAAGTCGGAAGCAGAGATGCTGCGTACGCCGAACTTTGGTCGGAAGTCGCTCAATGAGATCAAGGAAGTTCTGGCCGGAATGGGCCTGCACCTTGGTATGGACGTTCCAAGCTGGCCGCCGGAAGACATTGAAGGTCTGGCCAAGAAATACGAAGATCAGATCTAACGGCGGAAGGCCGATAAGGAAGTTTAGTCATGCGTCATGGACTCGCACACCGCAAACTCAACCGGACGTCCGAACACCGCAAAGCGATGTTCGCCAATATGGCTTCGTCTCTGATTGAGCACGAGCAGATCGTGACGACTTTGCCTAAGGCAAAGGAACTTCGTCCGATCGTTGAAAAGCTGGTTACCCTCGCTAAGAAAGGTGATCTGGCTGCACGTCGTCGCGCAATCTCAAAACTGCGTAACCAGGATATGGCGAAGAAACTCTTCGACGTTCTCGGCCCACGCTATGAAGAGCGCAATGGCGGCTATGTTCGCATCATGAAAGCTGGCTTCCGCCACGGCGACAACGCGCCAATGGCTGTCATCGAGTTCGTTGACCGTGACGTTGAAGCAAAAGGCAAAGCTGACCGCGAGCGTCACGAAGCCGAGCTTGAGCTTGCTGAGGATTGATCCTCACGCGAAAGCGTAAGATTTCTTGAGAAAGCCAGGCCTGATCGCCTGGCTTTTTCTGTTTAAGCGGTATTCGAAGTAGGCCGGGGCTTGAAAGCGGATTTGCGCGTCAGAATATTCCGTTCTATCGGATGTCAGATGGCTGTCGGGACTTCTCAGCTGACTGGCTTGTTCTTCAAACCTGAGTGTGATCTGGGTTAAACATGACACTTGCAGTTCGACGTAAATCCGCCCCAATCGGGCCATGGTCGGAGGGTTAACTCATGGCTATGATAAGACACATCAATAAAATTCTGTTTCTCCTCAGCGCATTGTTTGCAGCCCTCATTTTCATGATGCTGTCATCGCTGATGGCGCCTCCTGCGAATGCACAACTTTTGCCGGACTCGCGCGAAGAGATTCAATTGTCCTTTGCGCCGCTGGTTCAGCGTTCATCCCCGGCGGTGGTGAACGTCTATTCTGAGCGGCTGATTCGCCAATCGCGCTCACCCTTTGCCAATGATCCATTCTTTGAGCGGTTCTTTGGCGGAAATGGGTTTGGCATGCCTGAGGACCGTGTTCAGTCCTCGCTGGGCTCTGGCGTGATCGTCGGGTCAGAGGGCATTATTGTGACGAATAATCACGTGGTTGAAGACGCGAACGCACTGAAAGTTGTGCTGTCTGATCGCCGCGAGTTTGAAGCCGAGCTTGTGCTGGCGGATGAACGCACAGATCTCGCGGTTCTTCGGATTAATCCAGAGGGGGAAGAGCTTCCCTTTCTGGAGTTCGCGGATACGCGCCTTGTACAGGTTGGAGATCTTGTCCTCGCAATTGGCAATCCCTTCGGTGTGGGACAGACCGTGACCAGCGGGATTGTCTCTGCGACGGCGCGGACTGATGTCGGGATTTCTGATTACGCCTTTTTCATCCAGACAGACGCCGCGATTAACCCCGGGAATTCAGGCGGCGCGTTGATTGATAATGCGGGCAAGCTGGTTGGTGTGAATACAGCCATTTTCTCGCGGTCTGGCGGATCAAACGGCATTGGCTTTGCCATCCCTGCGGAGATGGTGAAACGTGTTGTTGATTCGGCGATTAATGAAGGCCGGATTGTGCGTCCATGGCTTGGTCTGAAAGGGCAGGCAGTGACAGCGGATATTGCAAAATCGCTCGAGGTCGACCGACCGGGCGGTGTGCTGGTTACTGAAATCTACCCGGATGGCCCGGCTGACAATGCCAAACTCCGCCGCGGCGATGTCGTTCTGAAGTTTGACGGACGCGAAGTGTTTGACGAAAGCGGTCTGAAGTTTCTGGCGGCAACATTGGGCGAAGGCGATACAGCGCCAGTGAGCGTTTACCGCAATGGTGAGACCCAAGTGATCAATCTGACCGTCACGGCACCACCCGGGGCCACAGAGGCCGAACTGACATTGCTCGAAGGGCGTAATCCTCTGGCAGGTGCAGAAGTCGCCGACCTCTCTCCAGCGCTGGCTGAGAGCCTGCGTCGTGACCCGTTCGATGAGGGCGTGCTGATCAATCGCATTCAGCGCCGCTCCATCGCTTGGCGGTTTGGTGTGCGTCCGGGAGATCTGGTCGTTGAGGTCAATGGGGAAGCTATTCAGACCGTGGAAGACCTGGAGGAGGCGCTGTCGTCGGACGATAATGACGGGATCTGGCAGATTGCGGTCGACCGGAATGGGCGTCGCCTGTCTGAGACCGTGAGGCTTTAGTCTCGGGTGACGGATTTATTTGGGGCTGCAGGACTGGATGAGGGCGCGCCGCGCCCTCTCGCCGAGGCCATACGACCCGCAAAGCTCAACGAGGTTGTCGGTCAGGACCATCTGATCGGGCCTGATGGTCCGCTGGGGCGCATGCTGGCGCAAGGTGAGTTGTCGTCAATCGTTCTGTGGGGGCCGCCCGGCGTGGGCAAAACGACGATCGCCCAGCTTCTGGCTGAAGGTACGGGGCTTCACTTTGAAGCCCTGTCGGCTGTGTTTTCCGGTGTAAAGGATTTGCGCGCGGTCTTCGACAAAGCGGAAGCCCGCCGGTCGACCGGGCAGGGCACGCTGTTGTTCGTGGATGAAATTCACCGGTTCAACAAAGCGCAGCAGGACGGGTTTCTGCCTTTTGTCGAGCGCGGCGTGATCACGCTGATTGGCGCGACAACCGAAAACCCAAGCTTTGAGCTGAACGGTGCTCTGCTCTCTCGCTGCCAGGTGCTGGTGCTGAAGGCTCTGGATGAGGCGGCTCTCGAGCGGCTGCTCGCACGGGCTGAAGCGTATAAGCAACGGCAACTCGATCTTAGCCCGGACGCAAGGGCCTATCTGCTCGATCTGGCAGGCGGTGATGGGCGATACTTCCTCGGGCTGGTTGAGGATTTATTCCGGATTAAAACGACAAAGCCTCTGGAGATTCAGGATCTCAAAAACTGGCTGTCAAAGCGCGCGCCGGCTTACGACAAATCGGGCGAGGGGCATTACAATCTCATCTCCGCGCTGCATAAGGCTGTGCGGGGCTCTGATCCGGATGGAAGTCTTTACTGGTTTGCCCGTATGCTGAAAGGCGGCGAGGATCCGCTGTTTCTGGGGCGGCGGCTGGTGCGCATGGCGAGCGAGGATATCGGTTTGGCAGACCCGACCGCTCTGATGATTGCCGGTGAGGCCGTGCGGACCTATGAGCGTTTAGGCAGCCCGGAGGGTGAACTCGCACTCGCGCATGCTGTGGTGCATCTGGCAACGGCGCCGAAATCAAATGCGGTCTACAACGCTTTCAAAGCAGCCATGGTGGCGGCGGAAGGAAGCGGGGATCTTGCGCCGCCCAAACATATTCTGAATGCGCCAACTGGCATGATGAAGGATCAGGGCTATGGCGAAGGGTATATCTATGATCATGACACCGAGCACGGCTTTTCAGGTCAGAATTATTTCCCCGACGGCGTGAAGCGCCAGAAATTCTATGACCCGAAAGGCGAAGGGCGAGAGAAATCGATCCGTGAGAAGCTCGCTTATCTGGAAGACTTGCGGGTGCGACTGCAAAAAGCCCGCGGAGAGACAACATGAAAAATCGCGAAATCGTCTGGCTGCCTGATGAGGACAAAGACTTTGTTCGGTCGCTTCTGATTGACGAAGACGATGAAATGCTGGCGTTCAACAAGCCGGCCGGACTGGCCTGTCAGACGCGCAATTCAAAGGACCGGACCCTCGACAAGCTGCTCTGGGCGTTTGCGAAGTCGAATGGAAAACGTCCTCGTCTGGTTCACCGCATTGACGCGGACACGACTGGCGTTGTGATCGCAGCGAAGACGCAGCCATCGGCGGCTGCGCTCTCCAAAGCATTTGAAGACCGGCAGATCAAGAAAACCTATCTGGCGTTCACCGAAGGCGATGCGACGAAGGTCACGCGCTGTGACAGCCCAATCGGCACAGTACGCACAAGCGAAGGCGCGACGATTTCCGGCATTGGCGGGCAGGCCGGCGTGAAAGATACGAAAGAGGCGCTGACGCGGTTTAATTGCGTCTGGACCGACGGACATAGAAGCCTTGTGGAGTGCCGCCCGGAGACCGGACGCATGCATCAGATCCGCGTGCATCTGGCGCATTTAGGGCATCCCATTCTGGGAGACGGAATTTATGGTGATGCAGGGAATGCACCGAGACTGATGCTGCACGCATTGCGTTTGCAGGGTCCACATCCCTGGGGCAGTCAGTTTGATTATTCGGCGCCGGTTCCGGATGATTTTGAGCGATTGTCAGTCGACCTGACCTAGCAAATTGGTAACATGATCTGGAACTGACTGCACAATTCAGGATAGGTTCACCCTGCGAGCGCTAACCGGGACGAGTTAGTCCATCAGGGGGGAACCATGAAATTCACCACATCCATAATCAGCGCCTGCGCAGGGCTGGCTGCGTTTGCGACTCTGGCGCCTGCTGCGCTGGCTCAAGATACGAAAGCTTATGATCAGCTCCGCGATCAACTTGTCGGCGAACTTGAGAAGTTTCAGGAAAATTATAGTGTAGCCAATTCGGGCAAGGAAGATTGCCGGGTGCGCTGCAGCTTGATCGCCTTTAAGACCATTGAGAAAGCAAACAAGCTAAAGAAACTCAGAAACGCTGGCGAATTCGTTCTCTCAAAAGCGGAAGAAGTGGTCAAAGCGGCTTCTGCTGTAACGGGGGTCGGCGGCATTTATGTATCAGGCTACGCAATGATCAAGTGTCGATACGACTTTCCTGATGATGAGCAGTATTACGCATGCCTTATTCAGGAGACGGTCGGTTTTTATGCCGGTAATAATCTGCCATCCGGAGTGACAAGCGGGTCGCTTCAGCGTGTCGTTGACAATCTTGTCGGGGATTTGCGTCAGAAAGGTGTCGCGAGGCTATCCCACAATGCAAAGAGCGAAATTCTGAAGGGCTCATATGAGCTGACTCAAAAAAGCGTATCTTCCAATAATTGTACAAGTACCGTCGATATCCGATGGGACCCGAGACCCCGAGCCGGTTATCGCGGCGGAGTGCTCACGGCGCGAGTGAAGTCCGTAAATTGCGACGTTAGCGGTCAAAACGGAGGTCGCGATGCTGTTCAATCCTTCGAGATGGCAGGATTTTTTCCGTTGAACCTGGCGCCAGGCAAAAATCGAGAGGCTGGTTGGAAGATTGACCGTGCAAATTCTTTTATCAGGTTTACGTTCGGGTGCGCTGGAGCCGAACCGTTTACTTCGACAGTGAACATGGCCGGAAAGCGGCATCGAAATTCTTTGCCTGAAGTTGTTAAAACTGAGCCCAAACCCCCAAAACCTACCCCGACGCCCACACCGACTCCCATGACGGAAGCAGAGAAGAAGACGGCTGAGCATGCTGAGCGCCTGGAGGGGTTTATGCGGGAGGATGACTATGTATGTGAAACATGCCGTCCGCAGGAAGAGGGATGGAACTACGCCAACGATGCTCGGAAGCGTGCCGAGGCCGAGTTGACGGCTGCCACTCAGGCGTTGAATGCGGCGCGTACTGCTTTGCAATCAGCGCAGGATGAAATCGGTGCCGCGGAAAAAGCGCTGGCGGACGGTGCAGGTGAGACAGTCAATATCAGCAGCACAAATGCGAATGGCCAGAAGATTGAGATCATCGACATTCAGGGCGCTGACGGACGGGTCACCAGTGCGACACGTGTGGACGGTAAAATTACCAAGTCTGAAGACAAAGGTTATGCGCCAGGCAAGGAGGCGGCCGCCACGCGCTTGCAGGCTGCGCGGGATGCCGTTCCGCGTGCCAAGGAAAGCCTGGATCGCGCGACTCAGCGTCGTGACGCAGCAAAGCAAGCCAGAGACAGAGCCGCAGAACAACTCGCTGAAGCCAAGAAGGATCTCGATGCCTGTCGTGAACGCGCCAAGTGTGAGTTTGGCAAACGTTAGCCTGATCAAGTTGGCTTGAACGCCCGAACCATGGCAAGAGGGGCAGATGTTTGTACAGCATTTGCTCCTTGCCGCTCTGGGTGGCGCGATTGGTTCTGCCGGGCGGTTCGGCATAGGCGCGCTTATGTTGCGCCTGATGGGGCCGGGCTGGCCGTGGGGCACATTCACGGTGAATCTGGTTGGATCGCTCGTTATGGGGCTGGTGATTGGCTGGTTTGCGTATAAGGGCGGCGTGAGCAATGCACAGATCTTTCTGGCAACGGGTGTTCTTGGCGGTTTCACAACCTTCTCAGCCTTCTCGCTCGAGACCGCACGCATGATTGAAACTAAAGCCTATACGGCCGCGGCGCTTTATGCCGGGAGTTCTGTCATTCTTGGAGTGATCATGGTATTTGCCGGCCTCTTGATCATGCGGAAGGTATTAGCGTGAGCGGCGACGTTCGAAACATTGAAGTGACTTATGAGGAATCGGGTGCCCGGCTCGATCGCTGGTTCAAACGAAAGTTTGAAGGCGTGACGCAGGGCCAGGTCGAGAAATTCCTTCGCACAGGCCAGATCCGGGTTGATGGCGCGCGGGCAAAATCGAGCACGCGGCTTGAGCCGGGGCAGACGGTTCGGGTGCCACCGCTGCCAAGCAAGGCAGAGCTGGAGCGCGCGCGGGAGGCACGCGGACGTCAGGTATCAGACAAGGACGCGGCCTTTATCCGCAACATGCTGATCTATCAGGATGATGACATTATCGCGTTGAGCAAACCAGCTGGACTGGCCGTGCAGGGCGGGACGAACACTAACCGACATATTGACGGCATGCTGGACGCTTTGAGTGATGGGGAACACCGGCCAAAGCTGGTGCACAGGCTGGACCGGGATACGTCGGGTGTTCTTCTGCTGGCCAAACACCCACGTGCGGCGGCAGAGCTTGGCGATATGTTCAGGGAGCGGACGCTCAAAAAGGTTTACTGGGCTGTTGTCGCTGGTGTACCTGCGCCGCATCAGGGGCAAATCCGAAGCTGGATGATGAAAGGCTTTGGACCGGGAGATGAAAAAGAGCGGATGGTGCCTGCCTCTCAATCTGACAAAGGCTCTCAGCATGCGGTCACCGAATATGCCGTTGTTTCGACAGCAGCGCAGCGCGCGGCCTGGGTAGCCCTATCGCCGCTAACGGGGCGGACCCATCAGCTGCGCTTCCATATGGAAGAAGTCGGCAATGCCATTATCGGTGATCCGAAATATCCCGGGCGCCGCGAGCCGTTGAACGGGGTGGGCGAGGGGCTGCATCTGCATGCGCGGGCACTGGTTATCCCTAAGAAGTCGGGCCGCGACATTACGCTTGTTGCACCTTTGCCGAAACACATGGATCAAACCTTCAAAACGCTCGGTTTTCTTCTGGAGGAGGCCGGGACGAACCCGTGGGATCCATTTGAATGACGCTCGCAGAGACACTGCAGCAGATACATGCGCTGTATGAGGGGGGACGGCCAGCTGAGGCTGTCAGGCTCGCTGATCGTGCGCTGCAGACGTTTCCGGGACGCAGTGAAATTCTCCAGCTGAAAGCCGTCTCGCTTCGGAAACTCGGGCAATTGTCCGAGGCGATTTCAGCGATGGACGCGGCTGTGAAAGCAACGCCAAATAGCGCCGAGATGCAGAATACCTATGGCAATATGCTGAAGGCTGCGGGCTATGAGGGGGAGGCGGAGGCCGCATTCCGGGCGGCCATTGACGCGCAATCGGATTATGCACCCGCTTATAAAAACCTGATTGTTCTGTTGCTCGACCTCGTCCGGAATGAAGACGCGATTGAACTGGCTCAGGATTATGTGTTGGCTGGTGGGAGACGCGATGCGGATGCGTTTGAGTGCCTCGGCCGGTCTTTGAAACACGCCAAGCGCTGGCATCAGGCGATTGAGGCTTTTGAGGCGGCCATTGCCCTTCAGCCAAAGCATGTGGCTGCGCGGTATGGGCTTGCCTCCTGTCAGATCGAAACGGGTGATCTCAGCCAGTGCGAGGCGCTCTGTCGGCACTTATTGGCGGAAGGCCAGACCGCTCCGCAGATCCAGCGCTTGCTCGCGCGGTCTCTGATGGAGCAATTGCGCACGGACGAGGCTGAAGCGCCGCTTATGCAGGCCATTTCTGCTGGCTCGGACGAAGGACTGAAAGATTATACCAATCTGCTCTGGATGACGGAGCGGGCGGATATGGCGGACCAATTGCTGACCCAGGCAATTGGCGCTGCAGGCAGTCGCCCGGTGCAGGCGATTGCTGCGTTCGATCAATGGCTCGAGATGGAAACGCCCCAGCGCGTTATCGAGCAGTTTGACCGGCTTCCCGGCGAGTTGAAGGCGCATCCCTTGTTGTCGATAAGGCTGTCCATGGCCAAAGACGATCTGGAGCAAACCGAAGAGGCGTACAGGCTTGCCGAAGCGTCTTACGCGTCTGCGCCCGAGGCGCGGATTGTGGCTTATCATCTCACTCAGGCGTGCCTGATGTCAGGGCGTTATGATCGGGCGCTTGAGATTGCGTTGTTGTGGCGAGAAAAGACGCCGCTGGATCAGGACTGGATTGCACTTCAGGCCGATGCGCTGCGCATGTTGGGACGAATGGATGAGTATTCGAGTCTGATGGATTTCGAACGCTTTGTGAAACCCGCGCAACTTTCTGTGCCCGAGGGGTATAGTTCGCTCGAGGAGTTTCATGAGGACTTTATCGAGCAGGTGCATGGCCGCAGCCCTTACAAGACGCATCCTCTGGGGCAGTCTGCACGGCAGGGCATTCAAAGCCCGATCAACCTGTTGTTCGATAAACGGCCCGTGGTTCAGAACTATATCAAAGCGCTGTATGAGCCAGTTCAGGCCTATCTGGACCAGTTAGGGCATGATCCCGAAAACCCGATGACGGCGCGCAATGAGGGCCGGTTCTTCATTGGTGGTGTGTGGTCAATTTTCCTTCTGGCGGGGGGGCGACATGTCAGTCACACTCATCCGCATGGTTGGGTCAGTTCGGCCTATTACATGGCTGTTCCACCCGAAGCCGATACGGACCTGAACCGCGCGGGCTGGATCAAATTTGGCGAGCCACCCTATAAATTACCTGATGAAGCCCAGGCGCTTCACTGGGTGAAGCCAACGCCGGGAACGCTGGTTTTATTTCCTGCCTATATGTGGCATGGCACGGTCCCAATCTCCGGAGCCGCGCCTCGTGTCACCGCGCCGCTCGATATTTTGCCGGGAGCAGCGCATTGAGCCTTCGATTGGTCGTCTGGGATATGGACGGCACCCTTGTCGACAGTCGTAACGTCATACAGGACGCCATGACCCGTGCCTTTGAGGATTTGGGCATGACGCCGCCGCCCTATGATCAGACCCGCCAGATTGTCGGGCTGAGCCTCGATGAAGCGTGTAGGAAGCTGGTGCCAGAGGGGTTTCCTCCTGGCGAACTCGGGCGACTTGTCGAGGCGTATAAGAACGCCTTTATCTTCACGCGGACCCAGCCAGATTTCAAAGAGCCACTCTATGAGGGCGCAGTGGATCTGCTTGAGACGCTGGCCAATCAGAATTGCCTGCTCGCGCTCGCCACGGGGAAATCGCATCGCGGAATTGAGGCCGTGTTTGAGCGCCATGGGATTGGCCGGTATTTCGATACCATCTGGTGCGCGGATGATGGCCCGGGCAAGCCGCATCCATTCATGGTTCTTGAAGCCATGAAGGCGGTCGGGGTTGAGCCGGATCAGACGGCCATGGTGGGCGACGCCATTTTCGACATTCAGATGGGCAATGCAGCTGGCGTGACGACGCATGGTGTGACCTGGGGCTTTGGCGCGCGTCATGAACTGGAAGCGGTTGGAGCCCATCACCTCCACACATCAATGGATGAGCTGTCTCTGGCGCTCAATGAATTTGCAAAGGTCTGAGTGATGGAGATGTCACCCACAGCGCTTCCCAAGCGGTTTTACAAAACGGCCTCCTATTCCAAAGCTGATGATGGCTGGCATCTGGAGCTTGACGGCCGTACGCCTGTGACCATCGCCAAGGCGAAGCTGGCTGTACCCACCGAAGCATTGGCGAAAGCGCTCGCAGAAGAATGGGCGAATCAGACTGACGTCATTGATCTGCCGAATATGACACTCACGCGGCTCGCGAATGTTGCGATTGATCGAACTCCGACAACACGCGACGCCCTGGCGTCTGAGGTGCAGAAATATGCCGAGACGGATCTGGTATGTTTTCTGGCAGAGGGGCCGACTGAGCTGAGAGCGCGGCAGGAAGGACATTTCGCCCCGCTGCGCGACTGGGCTGCGCGGGAGTTTGGCGTGTCATTGGCGGTGACAGAGGGAGTGATTGCTGTGCCGCAAGCCGAGGATAGCCTGGTTTCCGCAAAAAACTATGCTATGTCACAGAATGACTTTGCCCTGACGGGTATTGGCATGGCGCTGGGGCTGTATTCCTCCGCGATACTTTCGATGGCCGTGTGTGAAGGCGAACTGCAGGCGATGGATGCGTATGACGTGTCACGCATAGATGAGATGTGGCAGATCGAGCAATGGGGCGAGGATGACGAAGCCATGGCCAAAGTAGCTGCGACCCGCCGGGAGGTCGCGAAGCTCGGACAATGGTTTGAAGCCCTTCGGGATGTGAGCGTCAGCTGATGGTTGCGCGGAAGGATCTGACCTATGAGGCGCTTCCGCTCCCTGAGAGGCAGACACTCTCTGATGTCGCTTCTATCGAGGCTGCAGAAGCCTTTCATGCCTTTATGAAGCAACGGCATACGATACGGGATTTTCAGGAAAAGCCCGTGCCGAAAGCCGTTATTGAAGCCTGTGTGAAAGCTGCAGGGAGTGCGCCGAGTGGCGCCAATCACCAGCCCTGGCGTTTCGTTGCGATCTCCGACCCCGAAGTGAAACACGCTATTCGTCTGGCGGCGGAGGAGGAAGAGCGGGCATTCTACGAAGGCGGTGGCGGTGATGAATGGATCAAGGCGCTTGAACCGCTCGGGACAGGGCCGGAAAAGCCGCATCTGGATGTGGCCCCCTGGCTGATCGTAATCTTCGCTCAGCGTTGGGGCGAGTTTGACGATGGCACGCGTTATAAGAATTATTATGTGCCGGAGAGTGTGGGCATTGCGACAGGCTTTCTGATCACGGCACTCCATCATGCCGGTTTGTGCAGCCTGACCCATACGCCCAATCCGATGAAGTTTTTAAATGGGCTGCTGGGGAGGCCTGAGTCTGAAAAGCCGGTGATGATCCTGGCTGTCGGGCACGCGGCCCCTGATGCGACCATTCCGAAAGTGGCGACCCTGAAAAAGCCGCTGGACGAGATTCTCACTGTGTTGTCTGGTGATTCAGACTGATCACATTGCTTTTTTGGTGACTGATGCCAGCTTTCTCTGACCCCGAACTTGAACGCCTTGAACAGGCTGCGAGCATGTTGTTTGCGGCAGAGGATCGATTGCCGGTTCTGAAATCTGTCAGTTGGGACCGGGCTCTGGCGGAAGCCTTTTTTTCATCCGGCGAGTGTGAGCTACCGCAACCGAAATATTCTCCGATTGATCCTGAGCCGACATTTGAATTTGTGAGTGCAGCCCGAAAGCTGATTGACGGGCAGTCGCCGGTTCATGACTGGCTCAACCGGCTCGCAGACGTGACAGAACGAACGGCGCTCATGCTGAGCTCGGTCGGGACGCCTGATTTTTACGGTCATAGTTCTGTGCTGTATGGCTCGCCCACCACGTATATCGCCGACGGGCAGAATACGGCGCTGGATCTGGCTTATAGTCTTGACCATTTGCTGTCGGATTTCGATGAGGGGGCCGTCAAGCTTGAGCCGGCTGTGCGCCTCACCGCGCCGGAGTTGAAGGTCAAACTGGACAATGAATTGCCGCTACACTTTGGCGCCCAGGCCCCGGATGTGCTGGTTACGCCAGATGTCTCGGCCAAGGCCGCAGCGGGCAAGGATTACATCAAGATCCGCGACGATGCCGCGTTTTCGGATCTCGATTTCGACCAGCTTCTGCATCATGAGGCGCTGGTTCACATTGCGACCGGTATAAATGGGCGCAGTCATGGCCGGTTCGAGGTGTTGGGGGAGAGCCATCCCGGCAATTCGCAGACCCAAGAGGGGTTGGCAGTCTTTGCTGAGTTTATTTCAGGTGCGATCGATCCGCGCCGGTTCCGGCGTCTGGCCAACCGCGTGATCGCCATCAATATGGCCGCTGAAGGCGCTGACTTTCTGGATATCTATCGGTTCTTCCGCGAGCATGGCGTCTCGGATGTGCCATTTGAGGCGTTTGAAAGCGCGCGGCGTGTGTTTCGCGGTGGCGTCGTTTCGGGCGGAGCGCCCTTCACTAAGGATAGCGTTTATCTTTCGGGGCTTGTCGAGGTGCATTCCTATTTCCGCGCGGCTGTCCGAAGTGGTGATCCGGGGCTGATCCATCTGATTTTCACCGGGAAAATGGATGTGATGGATCTCGAAGCGATGGATATGCTGTTGAAAGAGGGACTGATCCAGAACCCGAAAATTCTGCCGCCCTGGGCGCGGGATATGCGGTATCTTCTGGCTTATCTATCTTACTCCACCTTCCTCAATCAGATCGATATCGGTCAGGTGGCCGCACGGTATGATGGCCTGATTTCGCAGCGGCAGACATAAAAAAAAGCGGGCACAAGGCCCGCTTTTCCGACGCATGATGCAGAAGGGTCTTAGTGAACTTTCAGAAGTTCCACTTCAAAGACCAGTGTCGCGTTTGGCGGGATCACGCCGCCTGCGCCTTGCGCGCCATAGCCAAGCTGGGAAGGGATGACGAATTCGTATTTCGCGCCTTCCTGCATCAGCTGGACACCTTCAGACCAGCCTGCAATCACGGCGTTCAGCGGGAAGTCAATCGGTTGGCCGCGCTTGTAGGAACTGTCGAATTCTTTGCCGTCGACGAGGCGGCCTGCATAATGGACTGTGACCTTATCGGTCGGACCAGGCTTATACCCGGTGCCTTCTTCCAATACGCGATACTGCAGACCGGAGCCGGTTGTCGTGACTCCGTCTTTTTGGGCGTTCTGATCCAGATATGCGATATCGGGATTTGTCATATGCGTTTCCTCTTGGTTTTTGCGGCACTCATGCACAAATTGCGCGCCAAGGTAAAGTCTTGCGAAATAAAAGAAAAACCCGGACGAAAACGCCCGGGTTTTCTACATTTGTTGAAATATTGAGGGCTTAGAAGATTTCGAATAGGCCCGCAGCGCCCATGCCGCCGCCGATACACATGGTGACCACACCCCATTTTGCGCCGCGACGCTTACCTTCAAGGAGGAGTGATCCTGTGCAACGTGCGCCCGTCATGCCGAACGGGTGACCGATGGAGATCGAGCCGCCATTCACGTTGTATTTCGCCGGGTCAATGCCGAGACGGTCACGAGAGTAGAGACACTGAGACGCGAAAGCTTCGTTGAGTTCCCACAGATCAATGTCGTCAACGGTGAGGCCGTGGCGCTCAAGCAGGCGAGGCACCGCAAAGATCGGGCCGATGCCCATTTCATCCGGATTACAGCCCGCCACATTGAAACCAGCAAAACGGCCCAGTGGCTCTTTGCCCTGACGTTCAGCTTCTTTAGATTCCATGAGGACGAGAGCTGCAGCACCGTCAGACAGCTGAGAGGCGTTACCCGCAGTGACGTATTTGCCTTCTTTGACCTTTTGGCCGTTTGCGAACACCGGCTTGAGGCCCTGAAGGGTCTCGAAAGTGGTGCCCGGACGGTTACATTCGTCGCGGTCGCAGACAACGTCCTGATAGGTTTCTTCGCCGGTCTCTTTATTGACGAGCTTCATGCGGGTTTCGAGCGGAACAATCTCTTCCGCCATTTTTCCGCTTTCCTGGAACGCTGCTGTGCGAGCCTGAGATTCAGCTGAGTACTGATCCTGATACTCACGCGAAACGTCATAGCGCTCAGCAACGATTTCGGCCGTTTCAATCATGGTCATCCAGATGGCTGGCCATTCTTTCATCAGCTTGTCTTCCGTATAGCGGAAGGTGTTCATATGGCCCGAGCGAGAGACGAGCGAGAGGCTCTCAACACCACCGCCAACAGCTGCTGGTGCGCCTTCGGCTTTGATGGTCCAGGCCGCATTAGCGAGGGCCTGCAGGCCAGACGCGCAGAAACGGTTGATTGTTGAACCGGACGTCGTTTCCGGGCAGCCTGCCCAAAGCGCTGCATTTCGTGCCACGTTGTGACCGGTCGCGCCTTCTGGCTGCGCACAGCCGAGATACACGTCTTCGATGATGCCTGGATCAACGCCAGCGCGTTCGATCGCGCCTTTAATGACATGGCCGGCCATTGTGATACCGTGGGTGTCGTTCAGCGACCCGCGATTGGCTTTGGCTAGGCCCGTACGGGCTGTTGAAAGAATGACTGCATCACGCATTATTGTTTCTCCTCCGGGTGATCGACGCGGACCCTAGAGGAAGAAAATTGCGTTGACCAGATATTCGTTACGTCAACTTGACTAAACTTGCCAATTCTCCCGGCGGGACTTGAAGCCCCGCCGGGAAGATTGTGAATGCTGGCGAGTTAAGCCTCAGGTTTTTTGAACAGAAGCGTCATGCGGTCGGATTCACCAATGGCTTCGTATTCGGCTTTGTTTTCGTCGCCAAAACGGAGGGTTGGAGGCAAGGTCCAGACGCCGCCTTCATGGTCAGCCGGATCGTTCGGATTGGCATTTACTTCAGACGAACCGACGAACTCGAACCCTTCGGATTCAAAGATCGCAATCACTTCGCTCTGTTTCAGATAGCCCCGGGCACCCTGTGCGAAGTCGCGTGGCGCATCTTCTTTTGCGCGGTGCTGGACGACGCCGACAAGGCCGCCTGGCTTGAGGAGGGACCATGTATCCCCAAGCAGGCTATCGACCATTTCGCGGCTCGTTAGGCCATGAAGCGCACGAAAAACCAGCATGGCATCGAGTGATTCCATCGCGTCTTCCGGAGCTTCGTCGATTTCATAGGCGGTGATTCTGTCGGCTGAAATGCCTGTCCACTCCTCGACCTGGCCCGGAAAGGTTTCAGGGAAGGTTTTTGCGGCTGCAATGCGTTCCGGATCCGAGCCAGCCATATAGCCGTCGACATCCGTGTTGACGGCGACGTATTTGCCTTCAGCGGCGAGGTATGGTGCCAGCACGCGTGTATACCAACCGCCGCCCGGGCTGTATTCGCCAACAGTCATGTCAGGTGTGATGCCGAAGAAAGAGAGCGTATCTGCCGGGTTGCGGTATTCGTCGCGGACGGAATCTTCAGTTCGGATGTCAGACGCCAGAACGGCGCTCATATCGCTCGCTTTGGCCGCAGTTTCATTATGGTTTGCGGCGAGTGCCGGAATGCTGGTGGAGGCCATCGCCGCCATGAGCAGAATTGAGGCTGTGCGTTTCATTATGAAATCCTTCCGCAGAATGTTTTGAGTTTACTTGGATCGCCTATGAGTAAAGTCGTGCGACGCATGGAGGCAATCTGGTTGAGGGCGGTCGTTTTGGCGACAGTCTACACCAAGATGTGAGGTCAGAGTGATTCTATCTGTTCGAGATAGTGCTCGGCTGTTTTCAGATAGTCGGATCTTTTCTCCTGCGACATCCGATCCCAGGTCGAATAGGCGCGTTTGAGGCGGCCATTATCTTTCAGTGTTTCGCGATTGCGGTCCAGGAAATGCCAGTAGAGCGGGTTGAACGGGCACGCACCTTCACCTGTTTTTTGCGAGACCTTGTAATGGCAGTTCTCGCAATAGTCTGACATTCGATTGATGTAAGCGCCGCTCGCAGCATAGGGCTTTGAGCCGAGTTTGCCGCCATCAGCGAATTGAGACATACCAATCGTATTGGGCGCCTCCACCCATTCGAACGCATCGATATACACGGCCAGATACCATTCATGCACGTCATGCGGATCGATACCGGTGATGAGTGCAAAGGTACCGGTCACCATAAGGCGCTGAATGTGATGGGCGTATGCTTCTTCCCGGGTTTGATCCACCACAGCCTTCACGCAGGCCATTTTGGTTTCGCCCGACCAATAAAACCAGGGGAGGGGGCGGTCTGCCTTCAGGGCATTCGAGTCGACATATTCAGGGCCTGAAAACCAGTAAATGCCGCGAACATATTCGCGCCATCCAATGATCTGGCGGATGAAGCCTTCGACTGCGTTCAGCGGGGCATCACCATCATAATAAGCCTGTTGAGCTTTTTCGCAGACCTCCATTGGCTCAAGCAGGCCGACATTGATGTAGGGGGAGAGAATGCTGTGATAGAGGAATTTCTGCCCGCTCAGCATGGCGTCCTGATAGTCGCCAAAATAGGGCAGCATCTCCTTGATGAATTTATTGAGCGCACGAAGCGCCTCCTCCCGGGTCACCGCAAAATGGAAAGGGCGCAGTTCGCCAAAATTGTCGTTGAACTCAGTTTCGACCAGGTCCAGCACCTCGTCCGTCAGATCGTCTGCGCGAAACCTGATGGGCTTTGGCATAAACAGATCGTCGCTGGCAGGCTTGCGGTTCTCGGCGTCGTAATTCCATTTGCTGCCTTCGGGATCATCGCCATCCATGAGCAAACCGGTCTTCCGCCGCATGTCCCGATAGAAATATTCCATACGAAGCGTTTTTCGGTCTTCTGCCCAGCTGATGAAAGCATCAATCGGGCAGATGAAGCGGTGATCCGGACAGAAATCGACTGGAAGAGATTGATTGTCCGCCCAGCCCGATATGTCTTTGTGGACGCGCCATTCAGCCGGTTCCGTGAGGCGGATGCCGTCGGGCTTGAGGTTTTCGACATGGCGTTTCAGTTCACCGACAAAGCTGCCTGAGTTCTTGTCGTCGGTGAGGCGCGTGTAATGAACCGTCCAGCCTTTCTCGCGCAATTCCTCAGCGAAATGGCGCATGGCCGAGAAGATGAAAGCAATTTTCTTTTTATGATGGCCGACATAATCCGTTTCGTCGCGGACTTCACACATCAGAATTTCGTCCTGATCCGGTGAGGCGTCTTTGAGGCTAGATATGTTGTGGCTTAACTGATCGCCCAGGATGAGAATCAAACGTCGTGTCACCACTCAATCTCCCGGCCATCATAGTCGTAGAATTTGCCAGACATGTCAGGTTTGGCGGTGCACACTACTGACATAAGATTCTGGGCACAGTCCTCTGCGGAGTGCGTGAATCGATTGCGAGCATAGGGTTCGGAAAGAGGTGTTTCAATCGTGCCCGGATGGAGGGCGAGGCAGACCGAATCAGAGTTTTTGCGGTGTTGTTCGATTGCGGCTGTCCGAACGATCTGATTGAGCGCTGCCTTAGATGCGCGATAGCTGATCCATCCGCCCATGGAATTGTCGCCAATGGATCCGACGCGCGCAGACAGGACGCCGATGCGGCAAATCCCGCGTCGAGGCATTAAGGGCAGAAATGCCTTGAGCGCGAGGGCCGGACCGATCGTGTTGATATGCAACAGATCCGATAGCGCATCTGCGTCGAGCTCTGAGAATGATTTTTCAGGTGGCGTTCCGTCCGGTGCCGTCAGAATTCCAGAGGAGATCATGAGGCAATTCAGCTCACCGACCTTCTCAGAGATTATCTCTGCTGCTTTGCTCAGACTATCCGGATTGCGGAAATCAATCGATGGTGTGGATGAGCGCGAGAGGCCAAGGACGGTCTGTGTCTCGTCATGGCCTTCCAATACGCGGGTGATGGCTGAGCCAATGCCGCCTGAGTGGCCGATGACCAGTGCGTTTACCTTACCGCCGAATTCAAATGACATGTGAGACCATCCTTTCAGATGTCTCTACGCAGGTTCGCTCCGGAGGGATGAGTCCAATCTCTCTTCACAAATGAAAAGGCCGCATCCTGTCGGATACGGCCTTCCATCGTCCAGTCAGACTGGAGATATGGCAGGTGTCTTACAGAGATTTAGACACGGTGAGCACGAATGTATCGTCGACACCAGACGCGTCAGCATCCCAGTAGCGCAGATCGAGGTCTACGCCGACTGGCGTAGAGTAGGTTCCGCCAAAGCTGAACGCTGTGTAGTCGCCGCCGCCATCGAAGGAATAGTTACCGATAGACGCGTCGACACCGAAGGAATCGGTGACTGCGAAGCCAGCAGCGCCTTCAACGTAGAAGCTCTCATTGTCTGGGTCCCAGTAAATGTAACCGGAAACGCCGAAACCGTTGTCGAAGTCGTTACCAACGCCGCCATAAAGCTCGACGAAATCATAATCGAGATCGCCGGAATCTGGGTAAGCGTAGTAAATGATACCAACGTCCCACCACGCTGTGGTGTCGCCGAAGCTGTTACCGAAGCCAGCGTAGAAGTCCCACTCGATGTTCGTGTCAGACGAGTCCTCGAAGTCAACGTTCGACATCCAGGTACCAGCGTAGAAATTCCCAGATGCGAGGTCGAAACCGCCAGAAACGGCGAGGTCGCCATTAGACTGGGTGACACCACGCCAGACATATTCAGTTTGGATTGCAATATTGCCTGAGACTTCAATTTCCTGAGCCATGGCAGGCGTTGCGATTGCAGCGCTGGCGCAACCAGCAAGCAAGATTTTCCGGATCATATTTTTCCCCATTTTTAAGTTGGTTCGCACGGTGGAACCGTACGAGCAGGCGGACCATTGCGAAAAGGCGTAACCAGAATCACAAAAGAAACCGCGATTGCTCGGAACGAAGTTTTTTGTGCAGCGTCATAGAAATGCAATGAAATGGCGCCTCGCGGCCCGAAAACCGCTAACACTGCCCAACACGTGGGCAGGTATCTGCCCGCTTGTCCATCAATCGGGCTCCGGCAAATATTACGCAAAATTCAGGAGTTAATTGAAATCTGTGTCTTTAGTGCACATGGTTAGCCCCAATCTAGGGAACAAATTACCGCTGACCTCGTTATCCTTCTGTCACATTCATGGAGGGTAATATGGGTAGGTTTCTAAGTTCTATTCTTGTTTTGACGCTGATCGTCTTCGTCGGCGCACTTGGTTATTTCTACATTCAGGAAGGCTCGTTTGAGGGCGCAGGCCAGCGCATGGACACCGAGCTTGCGCAAGCTGCTGAGAAGACCGAACGCGCTGTCAATGAAGCCGGAGATGCAACCGAAGATTTCGTCGAAGACCTGTCGGATGGCGATTCAGTTTCCAACCAATAGTCTTGGAACTGAATGATCACGACTTCGTTCTGGTTCTCATACACACGCAACAGGACATCTAATAATGAAAACTGTTTTGATCACTGCCGCAATGGCGACTGCACTCGCGCTGCCAGGTTGGGCAAATACCAGCTATGAGCCTGAGGGCGTTATCGAGATCGCGAACGAACGCCTCGCAACCTATCTGGAAGATGGCATATTGCAGGCTGGAGAGGCTGAAGAGTTTCTCGACATGATTGCCGTCGAGCAAGTCGGTCGATTTGTTCTCGGAAAGAATGCTCGCAGCGCTTCAGAGGACGAGATGACTGCGTTCCAGACGGCATTTAAAGGTTATCTGGGTGAGCAATTGCAGACCCATCTTGGTGATATGGAGAACGTCTCGTTCAAGGTCACCAACAAGATTGAGCGCGATGCTGAAGACATGGTGATCGAGACTGAGGTCACCGGCGATGCAGACAATCTGTCTGAGGTAAACTGGCGTCTCAATAAAATTGATGGCGAATGGAAGATCGTTGACGTCGAAGCCATGGATATGTGGTTGGCCCTGGAGCAGCGGGCTCAGTTCGACGCCAAGCTTGATGCCAATGGCGGTGATGTAGCGGCACTCGCTGCTGAGCTGTGATTTCGTTCATCTGACATGCATCTGGCGAATGCCAGACTATATGGGTCCGGACTCTACATCCGGACCCATTTTTATTAGCGGGCCTTCATGGGTGCGCCACCAAGATGCGTTCCGGCATCGGTGATCAGCGTTTCGCCGGTCACATGACGCGATGCATCAGTGAGGAAGAACATGGCCGCGTCGGCAATGTCATCCGGGCCGGACGCGACCTGCAGAGGCGTGGCGTTCTTTACGGAATTTTCCATCCGCTCATATTTGTCATCGCCCATATAATCCTTGAACCAGCGTGTGCCGATGAAGCCAGGACAGATGGCATTGACGCGAATGGCGGGCGCAAGTGCGCGCGCCAGAGAGAGCGTCATGGTGTTGAACGCGCCTTTGGACGCCGCATAAGCCACCGATGATCCAATGCCCATCACGCCTGCGATAGAGGAGGTGTTGAGAACGGCTGCAGATATACCGGTCTGCGCATAAGACGCCTTCAGCAAATCCTCACAGGCGCGCACCATCATGAAGGGGCCGACAACGTTCACGGCGTAGAGGCGAAGAAAATCATCCTTATCGAGCCCGGCAAGGTCGGCATGATTGGGGACTTGCTTGGTGATGCCGGCATTGTTCACCAGAATGTCGAGGCGTCCATAAGGTGCGGCCACTTGAGCGAGTTTTCGGCAATCTGCGTCTTCGGACACATCCGCCTGAACACAATGCACCTGCGCCCCCAGTGCGCGGCACTCATCTGCTGTTTTTTCGGCTTCTGTGGAGCTTCGAGAATAGTTGATGACAACAGACGCGCCAGCTTCCGCGAGGCGCAACGCAATGCTGGCACCAAGGCCTGTGGCAGATCCGGTGACGATTGCCACGCGACCTGAAAGATCTGTTGTGAGTGCCATTTGAAATCCTCCCGCTTCTTCCCATTTATTCGTACGGCTTACGGCTTGGCCGATGCGTCTCACTCGTCCATAAGGACATCAAACGAAAAGTCGAGTTCGAATACATGATGTGGTTGTTGATCATCGGCGGTCTGCTCGGGCTGATCGTGGGTGGAGAAATTCTTGTCCGAGGCGCTGTCGGTGTCGCTCGAAAGCTCGGTGTGTCTGATCTGTTTATTGGCGCGGTTCTGGTCGGCTTTGGTACGTCTGCGCCTGAGTTGGTCGCGTCCCTCAATGCGGTATCGGCGGGTAGCCCCGGTATCGCCATCGGGAATGTGATCGGCTCCAACATTGCCAATATTCTTCTGGTGTTGGGTGTTGCTGCCCTTATCTATCCGATCGCGTCCAACCCGAAAGCGCTCGCCCGCGATGGTGTATTCATGGTGATTGCGTCGATCGCCCTGGTCAGTCTTATCTATTTCAATGGGTTTACGACACGCTTTACCGGCATTCTTCTTTTTCTGACTTTGGTCGGAATGATCATTTTCAGTTTTGTCAGCGACCGAAAGTTAGAACAGGGGAATAGCGATACCGCTGAAATGCATCGAGGCGAGGCCGAGGTCATGGACGCGCATTTGCCGATCTGGCTCGCTCTGATCATGACGCTTGGTGGGCTTGCTGGCATTGTACTGGGGGCGAACTGGCTGATATCCGGAAGCGTTCAGCTTGCGCGTATGATTGGCCTGTCTGAGACGGTCATTGGCATTACCATTGTTGCGATAGGCACCTCACTGCCTGAGCTGGTGACCTGTACAATCGCAGCTCTCAAGAAAAAGCCTGATGTCGCCCTGGGAAACGTGCTTGGTTCCAACACCTTCAACGTTCTGGGCATTCTGGGGGTGACAGCGGGCATTATGCCATTCAGCGTGCCGCTTGAGCAGATCAGTGTTGCCCGTGATCTTGGTGCCGTCGTGTTGTCGGTGATCTTTCTTCTGGTATTTGCGTATACCTTCCGGAGACTTGCTCGCTGGGAAGGCGCAGTCCTTCTGTCGGGCTATGTGCTCTACATGATCCTCCTTCTAACCGGACCAGCATCGTGACGGACAAATCTGATCTCACTGGCCTTGGCCAACTTGGCGAAAAAGTCGATGCAGCCTCTTCGCCCGAAGAGGCGGTGCTCGAACGTGTGCCAAACCCGCATCCGGATACGCTTTATTGTGCGCGATTTGTGGCGCCGGAGTTCACCTCGCTCTGTCCGGTGACGGGGCAACCAGACTTTGCCCATATTGTGATCGACTATGCGCCGGGCGAGTGGCTGGTTGAGAGCAAAAGCCTGAAATTGTTTCTTCAGAGCTTCCGCAATCATGGCGCGTTTCATGAGGATTGCACCATCTATATCGCGAAGCGTTTGAATGAGCTTCTCGCGCCGAAATGGTTCCGGATTGCAGGCTATTGGTATCCGCGCGGCGGGATTCCGATTGATGTCTTCTGGCAGTCAGATGAACCGCCCAAGGGCCTGTGGGTGCCGGAGACCGGTGTCGCACCCTATCGCGGGCGTGGCTAGGCGAGCCTAAAAATAGCTGACTTTGTTCTCTGCCGAAGGTCGCGGCCGTTCGGCAAGTTCGCCTAATGCCGTGCCTAGAAATATGTGACCGGCTATCCGCTCATTTTCCGTCAGACCAAGCACGCGATCGATTTCCGGATCAAACGCCCACCATTCTGAGATCCAGCTCGCGGCAAATCCGGACGCGTGGGCGGCGTAAAGCAAATTCATGCACAAGGCTCCGGCCGAGAGTTCCTGCTCCCAGACGGGTGTTTTGTGCGCGTGATCGGGTGAGGAGACCACTGTCACACAAACCGGTGCGCGTAGGAGGCGGTTGGTCTCTTCGATCAATGATGCGTCGCTCGCATCCGGATGGAGTTCAAGATAGCGCTCAGCGAGTTCTTTGCCGAGTTTGAGGCGCGCATTGCCCTTGATCACGATCATTCGCCAGGGTTCGAGTTTACGATGGTCGGGCACGCGCATGGCAGCCGAAAGAATGTTTTCCAGAACGGCGCCCTCCGGGCCTGCGCCATCAGGATTCATCATCTTGATGGGCGTGCTCCGTCGCCGGGAGATTGCGTTGGCAAGCGAAATGACTCCGTTAGGCGTCGGTGACAGCCTTTCATTGATGTCCGGGAGCTGGAAAGGCAGATTTGTCATGTATTAAACCAAGTCTGAAATGCTGTGCGGTGCGGCACCGGGATGTGCCCTTCATATTGGGAGCGGGGATGACGAAGTCAAAACGCTGGACGGTACTGAACGCGGAAAAAGTCTATGAAAATCCGTGGATCAGTCTTGAGCATGCGGATGTGATTGCGCCGACCGGAAACAAGGGAATCTACGGCAAGGTTCACATGAAGAACCTCGCGATTGGCATTTTGCCGATTGATGAGAGTGGCTGGACCTGGCTTGTCGGACAGCACCGCTATTGTTTTGACGACTATTCCTGGGAATTGCCGGAAGGCGGTGGTCCCCGGGCGGAGGCGCCGCTTGAAAGCGCCAGACGTGAGCTTGCTGAAGAAATCGGGCGCGAGGCCGAAACTTACATTCCCATCCTGGAGAATGTCCAGTTTTCGAACTCTGTGACGGACGAGCTTGGCTTTGCCTATATTGCTCACAATTTGCGGCCTTGCGCGGCGCGGCGGGACGAAACTGAATTGCTGGAGGTGCGCCATCTGCCGTTGAAACAGGTCTTCGACATGATGGATCAAGGAAAACTCACCGATATGTTTACGGTTGCGATGTTGTCTCGGGCTCACTACTTGGCGCATACTGGGCAACTTCCTGAAGAGATCGCACGCTGCTTTCTCGATATCTGAGCAGGCCCGAAAGGCAGATGTGAGATGACGACAAAACTGGAAGCAATCAGCACTGAAGATCTGAGCGAAGCGACGCCGGCACCGGTCTGGAAACGGTTGCGATTTGAAGCAGCGGCCAGTGCGGCGGAGGAGCCGACGCTTGCAAGCCTTCTCAACGCGGCGATCCTCAGCCATGACCATCTGCATGATGCGCTGTCCTATTATCTGGCGCAGAAGCTGTCGGGCTCTGAAATGAATGCCCTCCAGATTCGTGAGATATTTGAAGACGCATACGAAAGTGATGAAAGCCTCGCCCGGGCCGCTGAGCGCGATATGAGCGCGGTGCTGGACCGTGACCCTGCCTGCAGGTCCTTCCTTCAGCCCTTCCTGTTTTTCAAAGGCTTTCAGGCACTGCAAACCCATCGGGTTGCGCACTGGCTCTGGAATGAAGGCCGCGACACGCTCGCCTTTTTCTTCCAGTCACGCGTGGCTGAGCTTTTCAATGTCGATATTCACCCGGCCGCGCAGATCGGCTCGGGCGTCATGTTTGACCATGCGACCGGCATTGTGATCGGTGAGACGGCTGTTGTCGGCGACGATACGTCGATCCTGCAAGGGGTTACGCTTGGCGGGACGGGTAAGGAATTCGGCGACCGGCATCCGAAGATCGGAAACGGCGTTCTGGTCAGTGTCGGCGCGAAAGTGCTCGGCAATATCCGGATTGGCGATGGCGCGCGCATCGGTGCAGGCAGCGTGGTGCTGAATGAGGTTGATGACAATTGCACGGTGGCGGGTGTTCCTGCCAAGCCAGTGGGCGGTCCGTGCTGCGGCAAAGCTGAGAATATGGATCAGTCCTTTATCGTGGACGAGTTTGACCCGAGCGTCTGATCCCTTTAAAGGCTGCCCCTTTCCCTAATTCCACGAACTCGCGTTTTGGTGGTTTATTCAAACCAGCAAAACAGACTAGTTTGTGCCAGAAACGAAACAGAAGGACGCTGGTATGAGCCCTGATGAAACTAAACGCGTCGAGACCTATCTCAAGAATAAGGTCAATCCGAATTTGCGCTTTATGCAACGCGACAAAACTGATGATTCCCTCGAAGTCTATCTGGGCGACGAGTTCGTCGCGCTGCTGTTCAAGATCGAAGAAGAGGGGGAAACCTCTTATCAATTCCAGATGACCATTCTGAAAGAAGATCTGGACATGTAGTATGATCAGGGGCCGGTGTTGCCGCTATTTTTTGGATCGAATGTTTCCAGAAGTTCGATTGCGATGTTGTCCGGCCCGACAACAAAGGCATGCCGCATGCTATCAGTATAGTCTTTCGCTCCAGCCAGAATGGCGACACCATTTTCTGTGAAAACTCTTAAAGCTTCATCGAGGTCTTCCACCGTGATGCCGATATGGTCATTCACATCGCCGAGAGGTGACTGGAGCTAGGTGACGCCATGCCAAGCTTCCGGAAAATTGCTCTGAGAAAGCTCAACTGGATAAATGATCATATTGACCTGATCGAATAAGAGTGAGGCTGACGGACCATTCTGGATAACGGCCGTGGTAATGTGCTGCGAGAGGGCGCCGGCCATTGCGTCCGGCAATCCCGAAAAACCTTGCGTAGAAAGCAGCAGAGGCGTTCGGATCGACGGAAATGATCTTCACATGATGCCAGTTTGCGCCGGAGATGATTGGGCCGTTGGGGGCGGTTGGAGTTTGGGAAGACTAAGTTGTCAGTATTGGCGTTTGCTCTTGCGCGCAGCCAACTCCCAACAAAGAAACCATGGCAGCGAGCGCCGAGTTGGAGACAAATTTCATGAGTTCCTCCCAGAACCTCGTATTGCTTTTCTTCGCACTTGTTTTCGGCAGGCGCCAAGAGAACAGAATTTGCTGGCTGGTATTAAGACCCAAGTGGCCGCTGTTACGCTTTTCCCAGACACAAACAGGTTGTGAGTTGCAGATTTCGGACCTCGAGCCGACCCTTTTGAGAAATGCCGATCATTACTCTGCCCACCACAGAAATCGTTCGAGAAGTTCGTGTCCTTCCGGATATGCACTTCGACCAAAGGCGTTGATTATGGGCACGACATCTGCGCCTCTATCTCTTGGGCATTTATTCTCATCGCGAAATGCATATTGCCCGTTCTCGACACGCTCCAGGAGATAGATTGCTGAATGGGAGCAAACGACAACGCAATTCTGAGTTCCATCTGGATTGGGAGGCGGACAATCAGCAGTGAAGTCGTAAGCTGTAGGATAGTCCCAAACAGTATTGGACTGAAAGAGTGACTTGATTTTCAATGCGGAAGTCTGATCCGGTGCAATTTTAATAAACTCAACAATTGTTCCGTTATCGTCGGAATCGTACTCTAGCCGAGTGACTTCTAGGGACCATCCATTGGCACTTGTTTTGTACAAGTGAAAGACAGTGGGAGTTGTCCCCGGCGCGATGACAAGTAGACGATAGGCTTCGGCATTGCTATCGGTCTGGGACAGCTTCCAAAGCGACTCTTTTCCCAGGTCAGCGAAAATACTTCCGTAAATCTCTTCCATAAAGTCCTGATATTCCTGGTCATCAGGGGTGTCGACGAACGCATCGGGTGGCAGGTATGCGCCTTGCGAGTGCAGTAAGAGAAAGAGGGGCAGTATAAAAGCATTCATGCTGCAACATTAAGCTGCAACGGTGATTTCGTCAGCTCTTTAATTCTGGCGATTTGATTAGTTGAAGAGAAGCTGGCCCAATTTTCTGGATTTAACCCTGCTTCTCTGTTTTGGGACCAAACCAGCCCTGCACCTGAGACCAGGCGTTCTTGGAGCCCTGCCAGGCTTTTTCACCAGCGCGGGAGGCGATTTTCGTAATGCCGCCGCTCGCGCTGATAAGGTCGGTGATTACCGATCCGGATTCCTTCTTGACGCCCTCCATGGCCTCTTTCGAGATGGCGCCCGCCTGTTTAAGTGACCAGCTTTCAAAACTGCGGCAACGCCGCTTGGCGAGATAGCCGAGCTTCAGTGTCATCATGGCGTTGATGCCACCATCCATTAAGGGGCCGGCGACAATGCCGCCCATGCGTCCGAGCACGCTGCCAAGAATTTCACCCGTCAGATCTGTCACGTCTTCCAGCGCGCGACTCAGCACAACCATTGCGGCGACATCACGGATGACGAGCAGACTTCCGCGAAAATTCGGGCGCCCGAAATAGAGCCGCGCGATCTTTGCGACCAGATTGGCATTGCGCCAGAGCACGATGAACGCGTCGATTGTGCCATTCATAGAGACAGTGGTTGCAAGGCCTACGCCCACGGCTTCGGAATGGATCAGCTTATCGACCCGTGCGTCGATCTCTTTCAGCCGGGTTTCAATGTGGGTGTGCTCATAGGTGCGGAGCGCCTGCAGGAGCGTTTTATGTTCGTCAGCGCCTCGCGATCTGAGATCTTCCAGAAGAAGTTCGCCCGACGCAATGTCTGCGCGTATCGCATTCGCATCTCCGCTCATTGCCGGGTTTTTGGCGAGGGCTTTGAGGTATTTCAGGTCGTATCTGAGCCGTGTGATGGCTTCAGCACGCGTCGGCAAAGACGGGTCCTGAGGTGGTGGAGGCGGTTTGGCGGCAATTGGCGTCCGCCAGAAAGAGATCATGGGTCGGCCAATCAGCCAGATGAGCAGGCCGGTCAGGATTGCGGCAAAGCTGATGCCAAGTATCGGGTGGATCCGAAAGAAGAGATCATAGAACAGGTACATCTGACCGATGACCAGAAGGAAGGCGAGCACCACCAGAGCCGTGAACAGCCATTTGATGACCCGCCAGGCGCGAGACCATTGATGGGCCAGTTCCCAGGCAATGGGCTGGTCAGGTTTTTCTGATGTGACAACCATGTCAGTCATTCAACGGAATCTCTCGCGGTCTCACGAAACTCATTCAACCATTATGCGGCGAGAATGTGGGCGATGGGAAGAGTGCGGTGCCTGGCTGATGGCCATGAAGAGTCAGACCGGTGGCCCGGCAATGAAGCTTTCAACGAGCGAGCCTGTGAGCAGGCGCCAGCCATCCACCAACACAAAAAAGATCAGTTTGAAGGGCAGGGAGATCGTCACAGGCGGCAGCATCATCATACCCATACTCATCAGGATAGAGGCGACGACGAGATCGATAATGAGGAAAGGCAGGAAGATCATAAAGCCGATCTCAAAGGCGCGTTTGAGCTCGGAGATCATGAAGGCAGGAGCGAGGACTTCGAATGGAAGCTGGTCAATGCTCTCAGGCAATTCCTCGACATTGGCGAGGCCGACAAAGAGCTCAACATCGGCTTCGTTGACGTGTTGGGCCATGAAACTCTTCACAGGCGCGAGCGTACGCGGCACAGCCTCTTCGACGCCGATTGCCTCGGCCATATAGGGTTCAATTCCGCTCTCATAGGCTGCGCCAAAAGTTGGTGCCATGACAAAAGCTGTCAGGAAAAGCGAAAGCGAGATGATGACAGCATTGGGCGGGCTTTGCTGGAGACCAATTGCTGTCCGCAAGAGCGAGAGCACGACAACAATCCGCACGAAACTGGTCGTCATCACGAGAATGCTCGGCGCGAGGCTGAGCACGGTGATGATGGCAATGAGCTGAATGATGTTCCGGTTCAGGCCTGCGCCCGTGCCAAGATCGACCGACACCTCCTGCGCGAAGGCGGGAAGTCCGAAAGAGGCAATCAGGAGAACAAGGGCGAGACCAAACAGACGCTTCATATCAGGTCTCTTCGCCGGATTCGGTAGGAACGTCCTGTTTGGCCTTTCGGCTCGAGATGTGCAGGTCGCCAGCTTGACCGGTCAGCACGAGATGCTCCTCATCACCCCAGCGAATGACGGCAAGTTTTTTCCGGCCGTCGAACGGGCGCCAGGATACGACTTTCAGATCATCTGAAAGAGGGGAGTTGGGCGTCATGTTGGAGAAGCGGCGGAAGCCCCACCACATGGCGAGGATCAGGCCCAGAACGAGCGCGAGCGCTGAAAACGCGCGCATGATGTCCATCATGTCCATCATCAATCCCTGAACAAAGCCGTTCTGGCCGTTAACCTTCGTTAAGAGATTTCGGGCGGAACGGTTAACGATACGTTAATTTGGGTGTTCGCTACGCTTAATCAGCCATTAACCGGACCGGCATAATTTACCGGAATGAAATTGCCGGGTGATCTCTCTGTCTTCCAGCTGCTGAATACGCGCCTCAACATGCTTGAGACGCGACAGCGGACGGTTGCCGAAAACGTCGCCAATGCCAATACGCCAGGCTATGTGCCCAGTGATGTGGATATGGCAAGTTTTGAAAAGGTTTTGGGCCGTCATTCTGAGCCAAAGGCCGGGAAAGTCGGTCTGGCGGTGACAACGACGGGTCATATGTCTGGGAGTTTGCCGGTTCAGCAGGACGTATCCACCCGGACCAGCCCGGACAGTGAAGTCACAATGGATGGAAACGCAGTCGTTGTAGAAGAACAGATGCTGCGTCTCAATCAGGTTCGTACCGATTTTGATACCGCACTGAGCATGTACCAGAAGGGTCTTGCGCTTATTCGACTGGCCGCGCGTTCGCCAAACTAGGATTTTCGCAATGTCTGCTGATCTTTATTCTGCACTTTCGGCCGCATCGACAGGGTTGCGCGCCCAGACTGTCCGGATTCGTCTGGCCGCTGAGAATGTCGCGAATGCGAATACGACATCAGAGCTGCCTGGGGGTGATCCTTATACGCGGCGTGTGCCGGTGTTTCGTGAGTATGTGGACCGGGAGACAGGAGCCAATGGTGTTCAGGTCTCGCGTACCGTGGACGATCTCTCTGACTTTCCGGTCAAATATGACCCGACCCATCCGGCAGCCGACGAGAACGGCTATGTGAAAATGCCAAACGTGAAGTCACTGATTGAGATGGCTGACATCCGCGAAGCCCAGCGGACCTATGAAGCCAATCTGAACATCATTGAAAGTTCGAGAGCCATGATTAATCGGGCGCTCGATCTGTTGCGTCGTGGCTGATTGTCCAGGGAGTTTGTCTGATGGCCATTGATTCCATGAGTGCAGCCAAAGCCTATCTCGATACGGCTCGGGCAATCGCAAACGGACAGAATACAGAAACTCAGAAGACGGCTGAAACGGGGTTCGGCAATCTTCTGACGCAGGCAGTTTCGGCCACGTCTGGCGCTGGCGAGACCGTTGAAACTGCCATGGCTCAGGCTGCTACGGGGAGGGCCGATCTCGTAGACGTTGTGACCGCGGTGGCAGCCGCAGAAGCAACACTCGAAACCGTTGTCGCCGTCCGCGATCAGGTCATTAAGGCCTATCAGGACATTCTCAGAATGCCGATCTAAAGGTCAGACTATGATTTTTCCATTTTCCGTATTTGAACCCCAAACGCCACTCGGTCGACTCGCTGGCTGTCAGCTCGCGTCCATGCCGACCGATATTCCATCTGCCAATGCCGAGCTGATGATGTCCGGTAAAACCCATGGTCAGTTCTATAATGCTATTCATTCAGACACGGCAGATGCCGGACTGACCGATGGTGTGGAACCGATCGTCCGGCAATTTGCCATGCTGAGACAGTCCGCCGCCTGAGGTTTGTCTTGATCTCAGTGAGACGAGACACCTGATTTGGCATCTTCGGCTGCCTGAGCGGCCGCATCCTGATCTCCACGGCTCTGAAGTTCGGCCTCGCGCTGAGACCAGAGCCGTTTCTGATAATTGGTGGAGATGATGTCTGTTACGACGAGTACGAAAATCACCAGATAGAAGGTGGATTTTTCGATCGCGTGGATCTCATAGTCAAAGATGACGAGATGGGCGAGGTGACCACCTTCGGACACCAGAAGCGCGCCGACAATGAACAGAATGAAGAGCCCAAGCACTTCATACATCCGGTTTTTCTTCAGGAATTCAGCGACGGTATCTGCCAGAAGGATCATGGCGATACCTGACAGGATGATGGCAATCGCCATGATCCACACCTGATATTCGATCTCGCCCGTTTCGGTTTTGGTGTTGGCAATGGCCATAGCCGAGAGAATGGAGTCGAAGGAGAAAACGAGGTTCATGGCCACAATCATCGCAATGGCCTGGACCACAGATTTCTTCTTATTGCCCTCTGTATGTTCGATGTGATCGACGGCGAGAAGGTGATTAATCTCCTTCACAGCCGTGTAGATAATAAAGCCGCCACCCACGAGCGTGACGAGAGCTTGCAAATTCATGTCGATCTCGAAAATGCCCTCAATGTGAAATTTGAGGAAAGGTGCTGCGAGCAGGGTGAACAGATTGACGATGATGATCAAAAGGACGATCCGGAAGGCAACCGCCAGTCCGATGCCCCAACGTCGCACCATGCTGGCTTTGCCGCCTTCTTCGCCGACGCGTTTTGACTCAATCGAAATATAGAGAAGATTATCGAAGCCCAGCACCGCCTGCAGCAGGATCAGCATGAGCAGGGTGAACAGTCCTGAAACTGAAAATATTTCCGCCATTTTAGCCCCTCCGGAATTTGAGCTGAGCTAACCCGATTTGCAGAAGCGTTGGAAGCCGGTTCTGACGCTTTGCCCTAAAACGACCCTTAAAAGACGTGAACAAATGCTCATTACGCCATGTTTCAGCCATGATTGAAGATCAAATGCTAGTGATCAATCGCTCACTAAAGTGTGGTTGATCCTTTGGGGATCCGTCCTCGCAACGCAAGGAACAGAGGTTATGAAACGTATTCTTGCAGCCGCGCTCGTCGCGGGACTCTCATTTACGGCTGTCGCTCAGGCGGACAGCTTCAACAACTTCTCGGAGGCCGTCGGGGATTCTGCTGAAGCCGGATCGCGTGTAGTTGCGGCCGGTGGGCAGGTTGCTCTTGGCGCCGTCGCCGTGCCGCTTGCAGCTGTCGGTGCTGTGGTCGAGGGGGCAGGTGACACAGCCGGCAATATCGCCAACGACATGTGGGGTGCTGCAAACACTCCGCTACAGGTGTCGGACGAAGTTGTTGTCGCCCAACCCGCGCCAACACTCAATGTAACGGTCAATGTCGAGGGAGAAGACTAATGGGGGGTATTGCTCGAATTCCCGCCATCCTTGCGATCTCCGCACTGATGATGGCACCGAACGCCTCAGCTTTCGATTCTGCGGCTCAGTCGTCGCCGGGAAATCCAGAATATTTGACTGTGGAACAGGCGGCGGATTTCTCCAAACAGATTGAACGGACGCTCGCCGACAAAGGCGCACGGGTCGCGATGGTGTTCAGGTCCGGTCGGTCACGCGATCGCCTGCCGGACAATGTGAAATACACGCACGGTGCGTTCTGGGTCTATCAGGACATTCAGCGTGAGGATGGCAGCCTGATGAAAGGGTATGTGGTCTATAATCTCTACCACGGGGATGGCGAGACTCTGCCCAAAACCCAATCCTATCTGGAGCAGGACTTTCCGTTTGATTTTACCGGCGCGTCATCGGTGGATGATGTGGCCGTAATCATTCCAGATCCACAGATCCAGCGGCGCATGCTGAACATCATGGCCAGTGATGATTACGAAGGCCTGCATGTGAAGGAGTATTCTCTGATCTCCAATGCAGCGGATGCTGAGTATCAGAACTGCAATGAGTTCATGCTGGATATTGTCGCTGCAGCGGCCTGGCAGACATCTGACTATCCTCAGATCAAAGCCAATCTGGCGGCGCATTTTGACGGAACCGAGATCGAGACCAATCTTCTCGAACGCATTTTCGCGCCGGTTGCAGATGAACGCATCCGGACCGGTGATCATACGGGCAAGATCAAGACTGTGACGTATGAATCACTTGCCGGATTCCTGGCAAAGCACGGCCTCCTTCAGGAGACTTATGTCATCAACCGGCAAGACAAACTGACCTTCTGATCCGCCCACTTGCCCGGTGACTGCCCCGGCCTTCTCTTGGAGGTCGGGGCTTTTTTTATTCGGCTTTCAATATGGCTTCTGCCGCTTTGCGCAAATCATCAGGAATGGGCACGGGGCGGCGGGTTTCAGCGTCCACATAAACATGTGTGAACCGGGCTTCGCCTGCAGCTTCATCGGAATTGGCGCCAAAAATGCCGACAAGATAGGTCACGGATGTCGTGCCGATTCGTTCGACAACCAGTCCGGCATCAACCGGCTCAGGCCAGCCCAGGCTGGCGTGATATACACAGCCCGTTTCGACCACCAGTCCAATGACGTCACCGCCAGGAACCTTCATTCCGACATGGTCCCGCAGCCAGGAATTCACCACCGTATCGACCAGCTGATAGTAGACGACATTGTTCATATGGCCGTAGGCGTCATTATCCGCCCATCGTGTCGTCAGCTGAGAAAACTGTGAATAATCAGAACGTTTTGCGCGATCTCTAGGCACAGATGGATCCTTTCGGCCAAGGGCGGTTGGTTCGGGTGAAAGGATTGCGTCACCGATCAGGCGGGATCAAGTGCACAGAATTCAATTGTCTCAGATTTCCTGAGGTCAGCGACCATCAAAGGCAAATCGGAAAAGGTCTTCTTTTCCACAAGTCGGTAGTCTCAGACCATCAGGCAGACCGCGGGAATCCAGACTACATGCGCCGCTGAAGGTCGCCGTGCTGAGGCCGACGGCGGATGAAAAATCAATGTCGACCAGCTCGGTATCACTGAAGTCGGCATTTTCCAGAGAGACATTGTTGAAAGACACATCGGTCAGTCGTGCGCCAACAAAGCTTGCGCCATCGAGATTGGACTGATCAAAATTCACATCGGAAAGATGCGCCGTGGCGAAGTCAACGCCAGCAAAGTTTGAATGCCCAACATCGACATCCATTAATTGCGCTCCGATCAGCTTGACCTGATCCAGGGTCGACCGGTCGATATTCATGTCCGTGATGTTTGCGCCGACAAAGTTGGAGCCCGTCAGATTCGATTTGTTGATGTTCACTTCGGTAAAGTGAATCCCCGGTGCCACCAGACTCATGGCCAGAACTTGCTCGATATTAAGATCAATGAGCGAGGCGCCTTCCAGATTGGACCAGGATAGATTCGTTTTCAGCAATTTTGAATCAACGAACTGAGCGCCTTTGGCGTTCACGTTCTGAAGAGATGTCTCGGTGAGGTTACAGTCAATGAAGCGCGCACCGCGCATATCTTTGCCGTTCAGGCTTTTCCCTGTCAGATTACTACCGACAATCTGCCCGCCAATGCTCGGCTGATAAAAGACCAGCGGCCCGTCACGTCCGGGGAATGGGAATGCCTCTGCCGAAAGGCCGAGAGCCGCAAGACTGATAATTGAAAGACTACGCACCAGTTTCATGGCGATGTAGATAGCATATTTCCGATCAGGATCGACTTAATTCCGTGTAACGCCAATGTTTTTCCTCAGTGGCCTGAAATTCAGTCGTGTCACCGACACGCAGGAATCGAGAGACCGGCAGGTAGTCGGGTCGCTTCATCACCGCAGGCCGTATTGAGCTGCGCCTGTGTCAGCCCTTTGGCGGTATCAAGCTCTGCGCCGGACAGGTTTGCACCGGAGAGATTGGCGCCAGAGAGGTCTGAGCTGCCAAAGTAAGCGCCGACAAGTACGGAGCGAGAGAGGTTGGCGTCGCGAAAATCAGAGCCTGTGAACCGCGCTCCAAACATGTTGCTGATGGACAGGTCAGAGGCTTCAAAGCTCGATTGATTCATGGTCGACAGGCTAAAATTGGCCTGTTTCAGTCGTGCGCCGGAAAGATCGAGACCGGGAAGGTCGTGATAAGACAGGTCAGCCTGAAACAAATTGCATCCAGGGCAGGAATGGCCGGACTGGACCGCGCCAATCTGGGTCATGTTCTGAGCTTGCGCAGAAAGCGATAGCGCGCCGATTCCGGCGATCACAGCAAAATGTCGGATCATGATGATACTCCCAAACCTCTTCAGAGTGCAGGTGTAGCAAGCAAAGATTACGCCAAGTTTTAAACGCGGCGAAAATTCGAATAGTCTGCACATGAGAAATATTCTCAGAACTCATTCCGGACATCTTGAGAAATCACAGAAGATTTACGCCGGATGCTGTGTTTTTTCGGTTCTGTGTCGGTTTATCGCACTATTCTATAAAACTCAATAAAAACAATGATAAAGTCTGTCTTGAGTGATGGTTCGGGGTTGTGTAAGCCGTTCAATCACGGGATTGAGAAGTGATCTGCGACGAAAGAGTCTTTTTATTTATTGTGTGAATTGAGTAAGGTCACACAAAATTCGGGGACTTTGGGGAAAGGGTCCCGGCCCAAGAGGATTAAAAGATGAAACACCTTGAGGCATTCGAGCAAGCGATCAGCACCATTCGGGATGAAGGTCGCTATCGGGTATTTGTCGATCTGAAGCGTCATCGCGGCCAGTTTCCGCGCGCGACGGCACGTTTCGAACATGGCGAGAAAGACATTATCGTCTGGTGCTCTAATGACTATCTGGGCATGGGGCAGGATGATGACGTAATCGGTGCCATGCATGAGGCTGTCGACAGCTTTGGCGCAGGTTCTGGCGGCACGCGTAACATTTCGGGCACGACGCGATTCCACGTCGATCTGGAGCGTGAACTTGCTGATATGCACGGCAAGTCTTCTGCGCTTCTGTTCACGTCTGGCTATGTGGCGAACGAAGCGACATTGTCGACACTGGCACGCATTCTGCCGAATCTCATCATCTATTCCGACGCCCTGAACCATGCCTCCATGATTGAAGGCATTCGTCGTGCTGGCTGTGACCGTCGCGTGTTCAAACACAATGATCTGGGGCACCTTCGGGCGCTGATGGAAAATGACCCACCCGAGCAGCCAAAAGTTATCGCCTTTGAGTCGGTTTATTCCATGGATGGCGATGTTGCGCCTCTGGAAGAACTTTGTGACCTCGCCGATGAATTCAACGCCCTGACTTATCTCGACGAAGTGCATGCTGTCGGCATGTATGGCCGTGAAGGTGCCGGTGTTGCGCAACGCGACGGCGTGATGGACCGAATCGACATTATTGAAGGCACGCTTGCGAAAGCCTATGGCGTGATGGGCGGCTATATTGCGGCCCATGAGAGCGTTGTCGACGCCATCCGGTCTATGGCACCTGGCTTCATCTTCACGACGTCGACCTGTCCGGTCATGGCTGCCGGTGCGCTTTCAAGTGTCCGCAAGCTTCGCGGCGATGAGGGACGTAAGCTGCGTGCGGAGCATCAGGCAAAAGCGGAACTGCTGAAGCAGAAATTCCGCGATGCGGGACTTCCGCTGATGGAATCAGAAACGCATATCGTGCCTCTGTTCGTCGGAGATCCTGAGCGCTGTAAGGCGCTGTCGGACACGCTGTTGTTTGACTTCGGTGTCTACGTTCAGCCGATCAATTATCCGACTGTTCCAAAGGGTACAGAGCGCCTGCGTTTCACACCGTCTCCGGTGCACACGGAAGCCATGATGGATGACCTCGTAGCGGCGCTTCTTGCAATCTGGAAGCAGCTCGGTCTGCCGAACGCAGACGAAGTCGCTGCGTAACGGCCCATGTCCAAGGGTGAGATCTATATAGAGATCCACCCGGTCGGGCGCGCGCTTGAAATCGTCGCGCTCGATGCCGAAACGGCAACCGAAGTCCGGTTCATTGCCCCAGACTCCGCCAGTGAAGACGAGATCAAAGCGCTGGCTCGTTCCAAAATGAATTATGTGCTGGGAAAAGCCGGAAACGCCCCGAAGGATGATAAGCCGCCGGGGCGCGGTATTATCGTTTGAACTCGCGGATTTCAGTCTGGAGTGATGAAACAGGATGACCTGTCAAATGTCATTCATCAGGCCACGAAGCCCAAAATAGATAATCGCGACAATTCCCACAAACCAAATCAGAGCGATGCCAATAATGGCGAACTTTTTCGGTGTCGATAACAGGCTCCAGGAGGAGGGCGGTTTAAAGTTAGGGGTCAAATCGCTGACGATCTTGAGCAGCGCTTCATAATCTGACTTTGCTCGATTTTTGCTTGTACCGTGGACCAGTTGAGGTGACCAGTTCTCACCAAATTTCATGAATACGCCATCATCCAGATTTTCCGGCAAAGCCTTTGGGAAATATGTGCGCGTGGCATCGCGAAACCTGGAGTAGACCTGTTCCTGCACTTTCGGTTTGAACGGAAAGTACAAGACCAGCTGCTCCGGTCTCAGCATTTCCAGGCACGTTTGAACTTCCCAAAGAGCGTCAGCTGTTTCGGCGTCGGCAAGGAGTACAACCAATTTTGCTTTAGCCAGAAGTTCCCGAACCTTGTCACGCCGTTCGTCGTCATTCACATACAATCGGTAGGCGCCAGTCTCGGGTAGTTTTTCTCCTGGTCGGCCGAGTGCGATCATTGGACCCAGTGTGTTTAATAGAGGTGCGATCGTATCTTCGGCTCTCGGATCAGGAAGGAAGTCCGGCATGCCCAGTTTGTGATCCGACACGGCACGAGTTTGTGAATCATGCTCGAACGACCGCAGGTATAAGACGGGCGGTCGCTCATCTTCCTGAAGCACGTCTTCCGCAGACGGTTGAGTCGCTCGCAAACCTCGCCTGAAGAACCAGACACTGAGCGCTGCTATGGCGCAGCAAAAGAGATAATTCGCCGTGGATTCTAAATCGGGGCCGGTGCCAAACAGGAATACCCCCACAATCAGCTGGCTTACCGCGCCAATAAAGACGACGCCGCTGATCAGGAAATAGAGTGCACCAAGTTTGTGCCGTTTGCTGTTCAAGCCGCCCCCCTTTGCCGCCAACAAATTGATCTCAGAGCGCTCTGTTTGAAGAAATAACGCTTCTGCTCAAACCAAATTCTACGACAATCGAAGTAGATGTGAAAGCGGTCGAATAGCGGTTCTTTACGGCAACGGTATTCGTCGCTCTCGATACCGAAACGGCTGCATTGATTGACTGTTCGCCGTGCAAAAACACTGCCCGACTGTGTCGTGCTGCTCGTTGATTTCGCAGCTGCACAATTTTTCAGGCTTTATGAAGCGATATAACTCGAAGTGTTCACGGGACTGTGAACTCTAGGGCGGCGATCACTCATGATTCGCATGGAAAGGGGCAATCTTATGAACAAATTTATCGTAGCACTGTTTGCAGTGGGCATGATTTCGGCGTGTTCGCCTGCCGAAGAAGAAGAGGTGACGATCGAAGACGTGGTTGAAGACGTCGAAGAGACGACTGAAGAAGCGATCGACGAGGTCGAAGAAGCCGCTGAAGACGCTGGCGAAGAAATGGAAGAAACCGCTGAAGAAATCGAAGAGGCGGTGACTGAAGACGAGTCGCAATAACCAAGCGACACCAGAATCAAGACGCGCCGCCAGATCTGGCGGCGCGTTTGTGATTCAGAATATGCAGTATCCGCCATCCACCAGAAGCGTGTCCCCCGTGTGGAATGAGGAGGCATCGGAGGCGAGATACACGGCGATGCCGCCGAAATCCTTTGGTTCACCCCATCGACGGATCGGCACGCGTTTGATGACATTGTCTTCAAATTTGTCATTGCCTTGAGAATTGGACGTCATGTCCGTCGCGATCCAACCTGGCAGGATGGAGTTGGCTCGAATGCCATACCGTGCGAGTTCAACAGCTGTCGCCTTGATCATCGAGATCAGCCCGCCCTTTGTGGCCGCATACGCCTGATTACGCGCGGCGCCTTCAATGGCGGCCATGCTTGCCGTCCCGATAAGAGAGCCGCCCGGGTCGCCATTTTTCGCCCGTTCAACCATCACTTTAGCCGCTTCGCGCAGGGTCCAGTAGGCGCCGTCGAGATTGACGGACAAGACCTGGCGGTAGGTTTCGGTGTCCTGCTCAACAAAAGGAATGCCGCGTGCCGACACACCGGCATTGGCGATGACTGTATCGATGCGGCCTTTCCAGGCATTGGTCAGCGCCATGCTGTCGATCACGGCCTGCTCGTCCGTCACATCGACCGAGAAGGCTTTGACCTCTCCAGTACCGAGTTCGGATAGCTCAGCCACAACATTGTCAGCGCTGGCGGCATTGCGGCACCAGATCGCGACATTGGCGTTCGAAGCAGCAAGAGCCTCGGACATGCCATAGCCGATCCCGCGATTGCCGCCCGTTACCAGCGCTGTTTTCCCCGTCAGGTCAAAAGGTTGATAGACCATAGATTTTCTCCCTCATACATTCGGGAGACTAAAGAGAGGTCAGAGGCAAACAATCAAGCCCCTCGCAGTGACTATGAGATCGCGTTGTGAGGTCCAGCTCCCTTTTTGCCGAGTTCATCATCGGGATTGTAGAGAGAACAGCGCTCAAGGGAGAGGCATCCACATCCGATGCAGCTTGTCAGATTGCTTCGGGTTCTAGTCAGCGCCGCGATCTGATGATCGAGCCGTTCGAGACATTTTTCGGATATCTTCTCCCAATCCCTTGCAGTGGGCGTGCGACCGCGGGGGAGCGCGTTCATCTCCTGAAGGATTTCCTCAATGGTGAAGCCGATTCGCTGAGCGATCATGACGAAGGACAGGCGGCGTATATCCGATCGCATATAACGCCGATGTCCGCCGGCATTCCGATGAGGTGTGATCAGGCCGCGTTCTTCGTAATAACGGATCGCAGACACGGAAAGTCCCGTTCTTTCAGAGATGTATCCGATAGATAGAATGTCAGTTGGCTTCATGGCATCACCGTTGAAATATTTCTTGACCTAAAGTGAGCTTTAGAAATTAGAAAAGCAATCCTGAATTGTCAAACTGACCAAGAGGGAGCTTTAGAATGACACAGGCAACACTTGAGCACGTGAACTTCACCGCGACGGATCCCCGAAAAACGGCCGAGCGGCTTTGCCGGGTTTTCGACTGGAAAATCCGATGGGAGGGACCGTCATTGGGCGGCGGGACCAGCGTTCACGTCGGAAGCGAAGATTTATATCTGGCGATCTATTCACCCAAGGAGGATGTGTCCGATCAACCGGACAGCTTTCGTACCCGCGGCGGCTTGAACCATGTTGGCGTTCTGGTGTCAGATCTCGAGGCTGCCGAAGAGCAGGTGCTGGCTGAAGGGTATGAAACACACTCGCATCAAACTTATGAACCCGGACGTCGGTTCTATTTCCACAATGAAGATGGGATCGAGTTTGAGGTCGTCAGCTATGGCTGACTGTCATCAAGAATTCATGAAATAGCGGGTATTTCATCCCGGAAAGCACTTTATTTCGCTATCGTAATAGATAGGCTTTCCTGCGCTTCTGGGAGGGGATCTGTTGAAATATCTGCTGGTTTCGATTGCGTTGGTCGGTGCACCGGCTTTGGCGGATGACATCCGTGTGCTGGGTACAACACTCTCATCGGAACGGATTCGAAACGAATTGTTGGGAGTCCATTTGGAGGGGGTGTCGGGCGCTGAAGATTCATTCTGGACCGAGTGCATCGAGCCGGATGGTAAGACGATTTATGAGTTCGCCGGAGCAACCCTCAAAGGGTATATGCGTGTCGGCGAGAACGGCCTTGCCTGTTTTCAGTATGAAGGTAACGAGCGGAGCGGCGCTAATTGCTTTATTGTCATGCGAGAGGGCGAAGGCAATTATGTGTTCACCTCTTCCAGTGGCACAGGGAAGCTGTTCCGAACAACGCGGGTGGTGCGAAACGTCACGGAATGTCCGGTGGCGAGCGCTGGACTTAGCTGAATAGCTTTCTGCGCATGATGCGCTGAACCAGAATGATAAAGCCTGAAATCACCATAATGATGGCCAGAAAGGCGGCGAGTTTCATCCACCAGCTGTCAATCTGATCATCTCCTATAATGTCCAGAATGTGAAAGCGCCAGAACACATCAAAGATGCGCCATTCCGTGGTCCGCACAGCAAGGATATCGCCTGTGGTCGGGCTCTGATAGGCGCGTTCACCAGTGGAGGCCTCAAACACCCAAACCGGCAGCGGCCCTGCATATTCGCGGGGTGCGTTGTCTTCAAGCAGGAAAACCTCACCGCCATAAGATGTCAGGCGACCAACTCCGGCGTCGAAAATGTTCCGGGCCTCTTCCTGTGAGAGGGGAGAGAGTTTCTCACCAGTTCTGGCATCGATCAGCCGCTTGTCGTGTGTGTTGCTGACCAGCCAGACAGGATCGCCCATGAACATTTTGAGTTCAGCCTGAAAGCCCCAGATTCCAGACGCGTCCATAGCCTCTTCGACGCTGATCTGAACATCGTCCATCTCAAGCGTGCCATGTTCGATTGGCGTGCGCAGATGGTCTCCGCGAATCTCTGAGATGGGGAAAAGTGTAAAATAAAAGCCAGACACGACCCAGAAGGCCAGAAGAACGCCGGCCACCAGCCCAATGATTTTATGAACGCGTGAAACATGCCGCGTGAAGACGTTGAAATGCATTGGCCGGTTCCTGAACTCTGCGGCAAGTCGGGGCAGAGTTCAGGGGTAATCGGCCAAGGGTCAAGTGCTATCGTGCGCCGACATTCTCAGTGAATTTTTCGGCATCGACCGACTTGCCGTAATTTGTGTCGCGATATTTGCGGAACTCATTCCGGGCAATGGCGCGTGCATGAACCTCATCCGGGCCATCAGCAAAGCGCAATGTGCGAATGCTGGCATAGGCATCAGCCAGGCCGAAGTCATTGGTCACTCCGGCACCACCAAAGGCCTGAATGGCATCATCAATGATCTGGCAGGCAATGCGAGGGCCTGCGACTTTGATCATCGCAATCTCATTCTTGGCGACTTTATTGCCGACTGTATCCATCATATACGCCGCTTTCAGGGTCAGAAGGCGGGTCATTTCGATGTTCAGGCGGGCCTCTGCCACACGTTGTTCCCAGACGGAGTGCTCGGAAATCGTCTTGCCGAATGCCACGCGGCTGATGAGCCGCTGACACATTTTCTCAAGCGCCAGTTCAGCAGCGCCGATGGTTCGCATGCAATGGTGGATACGGCCAGGACCCAGACGGCCCTGCGCAATCTCAAAGCCGCGACCCTCGCCGAGAAGCATGTTTTCGGCAGGGACACGAACATTTATGAGCTGGATCTCGGCATGGCCGTGCGGCGCGTGTTCGAACCCGAAGACGGACAGCATGCGCACAATCTCAACGCCCGGCGTGTCGAGCGGCACCAGGATCATGCTTTGCTGAGCGTGTTTGGGAGCATTCGGATCGGTCTTGCCCATGACGATGCCGACTTTGCAGTGCGGATCGCCTGCGCCGGAGGACCACCATTTGCGGCCATTGATGACGTATTCATCGCCATCTCGCACGATTGAGGTTTCGATATTGGTTGCGTCGGACGAGGCCACCGCCGGTTCTGTCATCAGAAAGGCTGAGCGGATTTCCCCTTTGAGCAATGGACGCAGCCACTTTTCTTTCTGGGCGCGGGTGCCATAGCGGTGGATGGTTTCCATATTGCCGGTGTCGGGGGCTGAGCAGTTGAAGACCTCGGAGGCCCATGTGACGCGGCCCATCATTTCGGCCAGTGGAGCATATTCAAGATTGCTGAGGCCTGCGCCGTGAAACTCATCATCATCACAGCCGGGCGCAGGCGCCATGAAGAGATTCCATAGCCCTTGTTCGCGGGCTTTCTTTTTCAGGTCTTCCACAATCTGCGGGACATTCCAGGGATCATCAAAGGCAGCGTGCTGTCGCTTATAGGTTTCGAGATTGGGGTAGATTTGCTCGTCCATGAAGGCCGAAACCCGAGCGATATAGTCTTTTGTTTTGTCAGAAAACTCGAAGTGCATGACGAAAGTCCCTAATAATTATAGGGATTAATTACGCCCTTAACCAAAGACTGAATATTGGGCGATTTGTCTCATGCCTGACACCCGTGGTCAGGCCGAAGCTTGCGTGAATTTGGCAACCGCCCTAAGCGGAAAGCCTGCAAGGAAGGAAATGGGCATGAGCGGCGTTGTTGCGGTTATTATCCTCGCGGCGACCCTGGTCACTGCATTCATTTCCGGCATTTTCGGCATGGCCGGCGGGCTCATTCTGATGGGCGTTCTGACCGCGACCCTGCCGCTGGCCATGGCCATGATTCTGCATGGCACCATTCAACTTGTCTCGAACGGATGGCGAGCCTGGCTGATCCGCCAGCATATCTCCTGGCCGATTGTTGGCCGCTATCTGATTGGTGGTGTTGTGGCCATTGGTGTGCTGGTTTTTGTGGCGTGGAGGCCAGAGAAGCGCGCTGTGTTTCTGATGTTGGGCGCGATGGCGTTCATCCCCTGGGTTCCGAAGACATGGTTCGCGCTCGATGCGGCGAAACCCTTTCAGGCTGAAGTCCTCGGATTTATCGCGCAGGCGCTCAATACGTTGGCAGGCGTTGTGGGGCCGGTGCTCGATATTTTCTTCGTCAGAACGGACATGACGCGACAGGAAGTCGTGGCTACGAAAAGTACGACCCAGGTCATCGCGCATTTGACGAAGATTGTGTTCTGGAGTCTGCCGGTCTTTGTCGGCATGGAGGCTGATCTCATACCGCCCTGGTGGCTAGTGGTGGTCGCAGTACCAGTTTCGATGCTCGGCACCTGGCTTGGCGGGCTCGTGCTTCATCGGATGAGCGATGTCGCATTTCGCGACTGGACGAAATACCTGCTGTCAGTGATCGGTGTGGTGTATCTGCTGAGAGGGTTTGGTCTGATCTGAAGATCAGGCCGTCGCCAGTGCATTCATGACGCCTTCGAACAGCGCCCGGCCGTCTGAGCCACCTTCATGACCGCCAATCGCGCGTTCCGGGTGTGGCATCATGCCGAGGACACGTCCATTTTCACTCAGAATACCGGCGATGTCGCGTGCCGAGCCATTCGGATTTCCGGCATAGCGGAACGCGACGCGACCATTGTCTTCGAGCTTGTTGAGGGTGTCGTCATCGGCAAAATAATTGCCGTCATGATGGGCCACCGGGATCAGAATTTCCGTTCCGGTCTGATAGGCCGACGTAAACACAGACGCGTTAGAACTGACCATCAGTGGCTGGTTGCGGCAAACAAAGTTCAGCGCGGCATTGCGAAGCAGAGCGCCGGGGAGCAGGCCGGTCTCGGTCAGAATCTGAAAACCGTTACAAATGCCAAGAATGTGCCCGCCGCGATCTGCGAACTCTTTCAGATGCGGGATGATTGGCGAATTGCCTGCCATCGCGCCGCAGCGCAGATAGTCGCCATAAGAAAACCCGCCGGGGACAACGACGAAATCAAGCCCCGTCGGCCAGTCTGTCTGTTTGTGCCAGATCTGAACCGGATCCTGACCCGTGATATCCTTCAGAGCCGTAATCGCGTCGCGATCACAGTTCGAACCGGGGAAAATGATGACGCCTGCTTTCATGCTTTGAGCATTTACCCGCAAATGCTGAGTCTGCAAATCCGTTGACGAAAAAAAGGCAGGTGCCGCAGTTCATAGGGGGAGGAAATCTGACACCTGCCATTTCAGTTCGTGTTTCGAGGGGGAACTCGAATGGTGAACACGCGCCCAAACCCTGGAGCGGGGGCATTGCCGGAGGCGTGGGTGCGGACGGGAATGTCCAAGACCTCCGGGTGGGATCAGGCGCGTGCACACAGTTAAAACGTGAGTGCGCTCTGAGTTCCGTCGCCAACAAGCGCTTTAATTTTATGAACTATTTGTCAGAAAGCCCAAGGAAACGACGTTCCTGATTATTGGCGAAGGCTTCGCGCGCGAGGTCGATCTCCAAGCGGAAATCAGCCATCGGCATTTCGAGCAAATGGCCATTTCGCGAAAAGAAAAACCAATCGCCATTCAAAGACAGACCGCTGCCGAATTCGTTTGCTGTTGAGTTGATATTCTTGCCCAGTGTGAATGGGCCCAGCCAGCTTCCATCATCCTGAAGTTCAGCAATCTTCAGATCGACGCCGCCAATAATGGGGCGGACGCGGGAATAGAAGATCAGAGTCTTGCCGTCAGGCGTGATCGAAACGTGGCTTTCGACAAATCGCGAGCTGATCGTATCGGGCAGGGCCTCATACTCCCAGTCGCTGGTCTCTGCATTCAGATTAGCCCGGGCAATATCCTGTCCGCCGAGGCCGCGAGGATGTTTGGAGACAAAGTAGGCTGTACCGTCAGCCGCCATGGCGATATCCGTCTCGTCGGCAGTGGTGTTCACGTCTCCCGGGATCGGGCTGGCCTCTCCCCAGCTGTCACCCTCCCACGCGACAGACCAGATATTCATATCGTCGCGTTCCGGCGCGTCGGGAAGTGGTCGATCAGACGCGAAATAGAGGCGATCGTCATATGCGCTAAAAGCAGGGTTTACGTTCGATACAATTTTGGGCCAGTCGAGCACTTCAGGTTCGCTCCACTGACCATTTTCGGTCTTCACTGACTGGACGAGATCTGTCCCGTCGCGCGTCTCTTCGGTCCAGACCCTCAGATCGCCCGCAGCATTTTCAGTCATGCTATAGGCTTTTCGCGATGGGTCGCGCTCGTGCAGGTCCGGGTAGAGCAGACGTGGGGGCGGAACGGGGTGGACTTCATCGCCCGGGTTTGCTCCTTGAGAGCACCCAGACGCCAGAAGACACGCACACGCACCGATCAGGGAGACCGGCAGGTGTTTGCGTATGTCTGGCCAGAAAGTCCGAATTGTGAAGCCCGTTCAGGTTAGGCGACGGCTGCTATCAGGCCATCACCATTTCCACTTTATAGCTTTCGATCACGGTGTTTGCGAGCAGCTTTTCGCACATGTCTTTCACGCGCGCTTCGGCTGCGTCACTGTCCAGGCCGTCAGCGAGATCAAGCTCGATCCGCTTGCCAATCCGTGCACCCTGGACTTCGCCAAACCCAAGGCGGCCCAAAGTTTCAGAAACGGCCTTGCCTTGCGGATCAAGAACGCCGTCTTTCAGCTCGACATAAACGATTGCTTTCATGGTTTATTTCGCTCCGCTGCGTTCGCCATTAATGTCTACAACCGTGGCCAGATCCGATGTCTGCTTGATGATCCCGAGACGGGTCGCAACTTCAGCATAGGCCTCGGTGACGCCTCCCATATCGCGACGGAAACGGTCCTTGTCGAGCTTTTCATTCGTCTCAAGGTCCCAGAGGCGGCAGGAATCCGGGCTGATCTCGTCAGCCAGCACAGTACGCACGGTATCGCCCTCATAAAGACGGCCAAATTCGAGCTTCATATCTACAAGGCGAATGCCCACAGCAGAGAAGAGACCAGCAAGAAAATCATTCACGCGCAGAGCGGTAGAGACCATATCGTCCATTTCCTGAGGCGAAGCCCAGTTGAAGGCGGCGATATGCTCTTCAGAAACCATCGGGTCACCAAGCTCGTCTTTCTTATAGTAGAATTCGACGAGCGAACGGGGCAGGGATTCTCCTTCAGGAATGCCGAGGCGTTTTGAAATCGATCCGGCTGCCACATTGCGCACAACCACTTCAAGCGGAATGATATCGACCTTCTTCACCAATTGCTCGCGCATATTGATGCGCTTGAGGAAGTGAGTCGGCACGCCAATGCCGGCCAGTCGGGTCATGAAGAACTCCGACAAACGGTTGTTCAGAACGCCTTTGCCATCGAGAACGGCATGCTTCTCTGCATTAAAAGCGGTCGCGTCATCCTTGAAATATTGGATGATTGTTCCTGGCTCTGGCCCCTCATAAAGGATTTTGGCTTTGCCTTCATAAATCTTTCGACGACGCGACATGATCCGTTCTCCGGTTTCGGCGCGGTTTGCGGTTGTGTTAGCTTAAGCTGGCGACTGCTACACGGTTTCGACGCATCTTGCCATATCTGAGTTTTCACCAACATAGCAGGAAGTCCTATGAAGAGTATTTCCTCCACGGAAATCTTCCTCTAGAACCGCGCTGACTTTGATTTGACCAGGGATGAAGACTGTTATGACCTCTTTTGACGATCGCGAACGTGGCCAGGAGGCCAAATTCTCTCTGGACCAGCAATCGCTGTTCCGCGCCACCATGCGCCGCAATAAACTGCTTGGCATGTGGGCGGCAGATCTGCTCGGTCTGGCCGGTGACGAGGCTGAAGCTTATGCCAAGACTGTGGTCATGTCTGATCTGGAAGAGCCAGGCGATGACGATGTGATCCGTAAAGTGGTTGCAGACTTCGATGCCAAAGGCGTCGCCAAGTCGCGCGAAGACATTGCCAAGCAACTTGCTGCACTGATGCCAATCGCGGTCGAACAGATCAGCGCCGAAGGTTAACATAACCATCGAATTTCGAAGGTTCTGTTCCACCGCATTCTAAGCACACGCTGTCATGATCTCCGGAGAGGTGAGGGAAAATCACCTTTCGGGAGATGGACATGAGTGAGAGTTACGACAGAAATTCGTTTGAAGATCGCTTTCTTCGTGAGAACCAGATTTGCAGTTCGGCGTGCCGACATCTGGCAGATTGGGCACTGGCGCATTTCGGCGACCGAACTGAAGGCGAGGCGTATAAGCGAATCGTCCATTCGCTGGCCGTTTCTGGTGCCGATTATGCGATCGATAAAGTCTACAAAGATCTGAATTCACTTGGATACACTTATCGCAGTGAAGCCGTTATGCGCATGTATGAACGGTTCCGCCGTGACGCAGAAATCCGATATGATGTGGATCACGACATCGCGGCATGATCGCTCTCGAGTAAAGTTTTTGCCGTGACAAGATCGCGGATAAATTGTGCTTTTTCCTGATGGGCACCCTCAAACTGCGCGAGCCTCAACAGATATGCCGGATGGACGCTGGCAATAAGCTGCGTCCCATCCTCGAGCTCAATCAGCTGATTGCGATAGGTCTGAAGTTCAACGGGTTTTTCCAGCACACTGCGCAGAGCCGTTGCTCCGAGTGTGACAATGATCTCCGGCTGAACAAAACGGCGCTCCTGAACCAGCCACCAGCGACACGCATCAATATGGCCGACAGACGGAGATTTATGCAATCGACGTTTGCCCCGCGGGGTGAAACGGAAATGCTTCACCGCGTTCGTGACGTAGATATCTTTCCGATCCAGTCCGGCCTCTGACAGGCAGGCATTGAGCAAGTCGCCAGCCGGACCGACAAACGGTCGACCAGCGATATCTTCCCGATCTCCTGGCTGCTCGCCCACAATCATCAGGCGTGCCGTGTCTGGACCTTCACCGAAAACGCTCTGGGAGGCGCAGGCGGAAAGGTCGCAATCTGTACAGCTTGAACAGGCCGCTTTGAGATCATTGAGTGAGCTGATTTGCACGGCGGGTTGCGCAACGTCAGTAGTCCGAGCGGAGAGCGCTCTTGCAGTTTTTGAAGGCAGTGTGGGGCCATGCTCAACCATGGCATTGGCCTGCGCCTGAGACCGCCGGACCAGTTCGGGGATGAGGCGTGTTTCAGGCATGTTTTGCCAATATTTCTTTGGCATTTCCGACCGCATTGCGCCGAGCTTCAGTCGCGCAGGATTGAAAATGGCCGCGAAATAGGTGCGCCAGTGATCTTCCTGCTCGTCATCACTTGGAACGTCCTCCCGGCGACCACCGGCGGACGTCTGCAGAGTCGCGCCGTTCCAGCTGATCGTGGCGTTGGGGGTCACAATAACCCAGTCCATATTGGCGAACCGTTTCTGAAAGAAAGGCGCAGCCAGCATCTCAATCCGGTAGGTCGGTTCGAACCAGGCGGCGAATTGTTCTCGCCCATCCGAGCGCGTGCCAGCCATACGAAACCGGACGAACGCATGCATTTTGTGAATGTCGCGCCGGATGGCTTTCTCACCCTCATTCAACCAGCACACATCCGGATCGGTGATCGTTTCGAACAGCGTGCGATGAGTTTGGTAGCGCCATAAAAGTCGATAGAGCCGGGAAAACCTCTGAGGGTCACTCAGACAGATCACGCGTTCGGCCTTGGTCAGGAACTGACGAGGAACAACAATCTTTCGATCATCCTCGCGGTTTTGTTTGAGCGTGCCGGTTCCTGATCCGGCGGCAAACAGGTCCTGCACAGTGTCCGGCGTTTGCCAAATCATGTCATCAGGCGAGATATCCCGGCGACAGGCCTCGCGAGCGGCAATCCGCCAGCCTCTGAAATCTGTTTCAGATTCAAGTTCAATGATCATGCGGCGAACAGATCGAGTTGTTTGGCTTTCGGGGCAAACCGGGATTTCAGATCGTGAAGGTCTGTCAGTTTTCCGGGCGACCAGTCGCAGGTGAGGATGAAGGGCCTGACTTTGTCGAGGCTCACTCTCAGACGTTGGAGGTCCTGCAAGCCAAGACGCGTATACCTTCGCGCGGACAGGATGCGACTAACGGTCTTCGGCCCCAGGCCCGGCACGCGCAGCAAGGTCTCTTTGGGTGCGCGGTTGATGTCGACGGGGAAGTTGTCACGCCATTTGAGCGCCCATGACAATTTCGGGTCCACGGTGAGATCGAGCATCCCATCTTCCATGGAGGAGGTGATGTCGTCCTGTGAGTAGCCATAGAACCGCAGCATCCAGTCGGCCTGGTAGAGCCGGTGTTCGCGGATCAGCGGCGGGCGGATGAGCGGTAAATCCCGGGAAGCGTCGGGAATGGGACTGAAGGCCGAGTAATAGACGCGTTTGAGCTGATAACCGGCATAGAGCGTGGTGGAGGTCGACAAAATAGCGGCATCATTGGTGTCGTCTGCCCCGACAATCATCTGGGTGGACTGTCCGGCCGGTGCAAATTTCGGAGGCTTGGCCTTTCGGATCAGGCGAGAGCGTGCCGCATCCTTACGGTCATCAATCCGGTAGCGAACATCTGCCATTGTTTTCCGGATGGTGGTTCCTGACTTTTCAGGCGCGAGTTGGGAGAGGGTGGTCTCGCTCGGTAGCTCGATATTTACCGATAACCGATCAGCGTGACGGCCTGCAGTTTCAATCAGTCCTGCATCGGCTTCCGGAATGGTCTTGAGGTGGATATAGCCCCGGAAGTCGTGCTCCTCGCGCAGTTTACGCGCGACTTCGACCAATTGCTCCATCGTATAATTGGCTGACCGGATGATACCGGAAGAGAGGAAGAGGCCCTCAATGTAATTGCGCTTATAAAAATCGAGCGTGAGCTGCACCACTTCATCAACCGTGAAGCGGGCACGTTCAACATTGGAGGATGACCGGTTCACACAATAGCGGCAGTCAAAAATGCAGAAATTGGTCAGCAGAATCTTGAGCAGAGAAATACACCGCCCATCGGGTGCGTAGGCATGACAAATACCCATACCTTCGCTGGAGCCGACGCCTTTTCCGCCGAGTGAGTTTCGCTTTGACGTGCCAGATGAAGCGCAGGACGCATCATATTTTGCGGCATCCGCCAGGATCTGAAGCTTTTCTTTGACCGACTTGACCATTTCGCTCTCCGTGGGGAACAAAAATAGAACAAATTGAATGTCGGTCAATGATCCAGATTAAAGTCTCCTCAGAAAACTCCGAGTTTATTCCGGGCAAACAAGCGGATCTTCTCCCGGTTGACCTGTAATCCCTTTGACCCGCCATTCGGCGATATCCGGCTGCCATTCCAGAGAGTAATTGGTAGCCTGCGGGTCAGGCCCCAAGGGCGTACCGTCCGTCTTGTTACGCGTGAATTTCAGGCCAGACCAGGCTGTTGTTGGGCCGGTAAAACAGATCTCGATCTGGTGGATGGTCGACTTCTCATAGCCTTGCTCTTTCAATCGGGCGAAGGTCGCATCGAGACCTGCTTTTTCTTCTTCGACCGTCGGGCGCATGGCCCAGTAATTTTCGGCAAGCGAGGCCGTGTCGTGCTCATTCCAGGTGTCTGTGTAGCCCTGCATGAACTCACGCGCGCTTTCGAAGGATTGGGCGCTGGCCGTCATTGTCAGGCCGGCGAAAGCAGACAGGCTGATGATAAGGTGTTTCATACGGTGTTCTCTCCCAGATATTTTTATGCCTCAACCATCCTTACGGAAGGGCGATTTCATCACATAGACTTTTTTGGTCTCATCCGGTGTTGCTGACCGGTTCGCCTTTTCCTGGACACTCCCGCCATCAAAACCCGAACTGCCCGGAGGCAGTGCGTTCTGACCAAATGGGAATTGTTCCTGAAGATCTTCCGGCGGGACAATTTCAAAGCCAAGGGCATTGAGGAGGAAGAGAAAACCGACGCCCGTCAGGGCCGCGGTTGTGAGCGTGCGAATGATGAACCGTTTCACGGCGCCGCTGAAGGCTGCGACGAGCATGGTGCTGGCACCTCCGCCAAACAGGCCTGCGCCAGATGCAAGAGCGGCCAGATCAATCTCGCCGCCAAAAAGTTCCTGTAGAGCTTCCATCTGTTCCTCCATCTCCACCAACAGATTATGTGAAGTCGGAGACTAGCCGAGGTTTGATGACCTGGCGATGACGAAGCTGCAGAATATCAGCTGCTGGTTTTGCCGAGAAAGGTCTGGAAGAGGCCGCCGCCAATGGCTGCGAGTTCCTTCCGACGAATGATCAGCATGATGATGGACGTCGCCCAGACGACGCAGGCGGCCATGAATAATCCGCCGCCATCATTGTTCGGATCCACACCAAGAGGGGTGAACAGGTGAAAGCTGATGGCGCCCGACATCACAGCCGTCGCGATGAGGGCTGCAACCGCTTGAAAACGGCGGAAAACCGGAATGATGCCGATCAGATAGAGGGCTGAGGCGAACAATTCGGCTGTGCCGATCACATACTGACTGAACAGCCCCGTCTGCGCGAACAGGCCTTCTGCACCCAAGCTGGCAGCCCAGCCATCAAGGCGACCGAAGATTTCCTGCGTCTCAGGCGCGTTGGTAAATTTATACCGCAGACTGTCGAGAAAAATCGCTGCGGCGAATATTGCGATGGCATGTGGTGCCAGGCCAAGAATGCGTTTCATGTGGCGTCCTGTAGTTTGTTTCCATCCCGGATCAGTTAGGCGCACCGGTCAAAAGCCGCAAAACACTTGCCTTCACTGCTCTGTGTCACATTCAACACCATTTTTGTGATGTTTGTTACGGCTAACGGATATCCATCCATCGAAAATCTATTGGCTGGCTTGAGTTGGCCCGCTGAGCAACTGGTCTTATTGCGGTGCCTGAAGGAGATGAACATGCATATGGATTTCAGCCCGGCGGCACCGGCTTGTGATGAAATC
>CEPO01008172.1_pt1 | contig 53121 bp, 45 predicted proteins | sample 530481 | NCBI WGS metagenome assembly CEPO01 (sample SAMEA2620198, study PRJEB7988) | marine metagenome | biome: marine biome (ENVO:00000447); feature: surface water layer (ENVO:00002042); material: "saline water (ENVO:00002010), including plankton (ENVO:xxxxxxxx)" | depth 5 m
CTGGCATCGGTGTTGCCACCGGGCGTGGCGTGACTTCGGTCTCTGCACTGTCTTGCGTCGTACAGGATGCGAGTGCAACGACGCCGCATGCGGCCAGTAATGTAAATCTAAGTCTGGAATTCATGGATCTGCCTCCCTCGAAAAATCCCCGTCAGATCAATCTTCTGCTGTGTCAGAAATAGGGCCGGAAGGGGGACAGGCTGGTGTCATTCTATGTCATTGCAGTTGGTCTGAGATCCAGTCATCGACGTCCAGTTCGACCAGCTCGAGCGGCCTTGAGCCGCTGGCGAGCAGAGCATCATGAAAGCCGCTGAGTTGGAACCGTGCGCCCAGAACCCCCCGGGATCGTTCCAGCAAATCGGTAAACGTCACATAGCCTTCAACAGCCGCGCAGCCAAACCCGGGTTCAACCTCAACCAGTCTGAGATAGCGTTCCACCTCATCTGCAGACCAACCAAGCCGTGCCTGAACCTGAAGTGTGATGTCCTCCCGGCTCATTTCGCCAGAAAGCAGGTTCGCCTCGGCCTCAGCCAGCGTAAAGACGCCCAGCCTGTCAGCGAGAACTGCGGCGGTCAGTTGCGGTGACCCGGCGAAGGCTTCGCGCTCAGAAAGAGTATGAAGCGCCGCCAAGGGCCAGCCCAGATCATAGGCGAGCGTGCTGAGAGAACGTGCCAGGCGCGGAACATCTTCCCGGCGCTCCATGAGCAGGAGACGAAGATCATACCCTGGATAGCTGGCTTTCAGCAGCGCCACGACATGCTGGCTCATCGGGGCCGCGTTGAGGGCGTCTATTGAGATCAGGAGCTGAAGGGTTTGATTGTCGTGCGGCTCGCTCATGCGCTGGAACAATGGTGGAGCGATTGCTGGCGCAGGGTCAGCGGGGTTCGGGGCGCGTCTCGTCGGGATCGAGAGTTCCGGAAGGTCCGCACTCAGCTCGAGCGCCGGAATACGCGTCCGCGAAAATGCTGGAAGCTCTCCCCATATCCGGTTCATGGCAGATTCAAAATTGACAAAGACCTTCGGTAAGACAGGGGTGCCAGGCGGCGGGATTTCGGCAGGCTGAGCGGGATCGTCTGTCAGGGGGGCGTCCGCAATGCGCTCGTCGAACTCAGGCAGAAAGAGCGGCGCGGTTTCTGCCCAAAGTGCCAGAACAGCGTTCGGAGCCTCCGGAAAGTCTGGCAATGCGGGCGGCGGTGCTGGGTCGTCAATGTTCTGGAGGGGCGCGTTTTCGCCTTCCGGAGCCGCAGTCTCCGGCAATGGCGGAGGCGGCGGAAGATGAGCATACCAGTTCCGCTCAACATGATTCCGGAACTCTTCCTGTGTCTCATCGGCGAGGCGTCGGCTCGTCATGAGGCAGGATTGCGGCGTCATCCGATGTGATGTGACCTGGCTGATCACGCTGCGAAAAAAATCCGGATTGGCAGACGAGAGCGGCAGATCCATTTCATAGGCCGCGATCAGATTGAGAAGCGAAGCCCGAAAGAGCGCGAGTTCCGGCAGGAGTGTTTCTGGTAGCTCATTGGCGAATCGTAACTGGTCCGGCGTCCGCGGCATGTCCCGGGGCGCGCTGGCTTTCCAGGCTTCGAGCCAGATCTGATACTGCTCGGCGCTCGAAAGCGGCGTCTCATCAATGTCGGATACGATCTGGCGTAAAATATGTTCTGGCGGTGCAAAACCGGCAGCCTTATCGAGATCGAGGCGCCTGCGAACCTTTTTGAGTGAATCCAACAGCCCCGGCAGTTCAGCTGCAAGCGTGACATAGCGCGGCGGATTTTCGGTTACCCTCAGGCGCTCAACCAGGTCGATCGCGCGAATATGGGGGCCGTTGACATGATCGGTGACATAAGGGCGGGAATACACCAGTGTTTGAGACCCGTGCCCGGCGCTTGCGGTCGCAACTGCGCTGCGATAGGCGCTGTGCACCTCCCAGAAAGCAGAGAAATCCGGTGCATCGCCTTCCGGGGCTTGAAGTGACGATAGCTCTTCAAAAGCCAGCAGTCTCAAGCGTCGCGCATTCTCAAACTCGGCTTGAGTTTCCACCCCGTCAGATCTTACCCACTCTCTCGGCGACGTTTGTGGAGAGGGAAGTCCGAGAAGGGCGTACTCGGCTCCCAGCCCCTCTTCGAGCCGATCATACTGACGATAAATGTCCTGACGCTCAATGGCGGCTTCACCAGAAGATTGTCGATCCTGCTCTGCGCTACATCCGCTCAACAGCAAGCAGGCGGCGGCAGCGTTCGCCAGTAATCCGCCACGTCGAACCTTGTGTGTTTGCTGTGACACGCGAGAAAAAGTCAGCATCATCGCAAAGTTTCGCCTCATCCCCGTCCGCTGGTCGGTTGTCGGGCAAATTGTTTTCCGTTAAGGACCCGACTGCATTATGTCTTGGAGAGCTTTATGGAAACGACACCTGCGGGACAAGGTCCAGAACTGAGTGGAAACGTTTTATTTTATCGCAAGCCAGAGCCATTGTCTCTGGAGGCGCACGGCAAGATCGGCGTAAAGAAAATTGATCAGCCATTTGGCTTTCTCCGCGAGGCACACGCTGTTCCGCTGACAGTCAGTGAATTTGGTCTCGGTGCGGCATCATATCCGGTGATTTTCGTCGGGTCTGAAAAGACACCTGTGGCAGTTATGGGTATCCGCCAGGGCCAGAACCTCTTCGTCGATGACGACGGCAAGCCGCTGCCAGATTATTACATCCCTGCATTCGTTCGCCGCTATCCGTTCGTCTTCGCGGCTGACGACAGCCAGGATCGCATGCTGCTTTGCGTCGACCGTGAAGCGCCAATGATCTCTGACACGCCTGACATGCCGTTCTTCGAAGGCGATCAGCCATCGAAATACACCCAGGACGCAATCGAATTCTGTAAAGAATTCGAACGTCAGCGCCGCGCCACGTCTGAATTCGTCAAACTCATCGATGATTATGGCCTGTTCGAGCAGAAAACGGTCACCTTCCAGCCGCGCGATGAGCAAGGCAATGAAGGCCAGCCACAGAAAATCGCTGATTACTGGGCGATTTCCGAAGAAAAGCTCAACCAGCTGCCAACCGAGAAGTTCATTGAGCTGCGTGACAATGGCGTTCTCGGCGCAATCTATGCGCATCTTGTGTCGCTGTTGAACTGGTCTGTGATCATTCAACGTGCCATGCGCGCACAGGCTCAGCCAGGCGCTCCGGTCGGTACGGCCTGATCTTTCTTTGAGTGAAGACTAAGAAAACGCGTCAGCTTGTGCTGGCGCGTTTTTTGTTTGTGTCACATGCTGGAAACGGTCACTCACAAGCCCGCGAGCCGTCTTTTCTTGCGGGGTTTCAGTTCTTATCAGTCTTTATAAGATAATTTGGGCAAAACTTCTGGATCTGGAAATGCATAAACAATCGCTGTTCGGCGTTCTTTCACTTCTCCTTCTGGCGGGCGCACTCTTTGGTGCGACTGAGAAGGCGCAGGCTGAACCGGTGGACTCCGGTCACGCCATGGTGGAGCTGATCGCAGACCATGAAACCGTTGCGCCGGGGCAGAGTTTCCGGGCTGCTCTTGTGTTGGACATTGCTCCCGGATGGCATGTTTACTGGAAGAATGCCGGCGATGCCGGTTTTCCGCCCTCCATCATCTGGGATGAAGGCGCTGAGCCAGACGCCTCAGAATTTTCCTTTCCTGCGCCTTACGAGCAGCCGCTCGATAATACGCTGAATTATGGCTATGAAGATGAGCTGATCGTACCGTTCGAGATCCGAACACCGGAAACAGCCTCCGGCACATATGAAGTCACCGGCAGCGCCGATATTCTGATCTGCAAAGATATCTGTATTCCGGAATTCGCGCCGGTGTCGCTGTCACTGAATGTTGGCGACAGCCCGGTGTTGAATTCTGCGAAGGCGGATGTCTTTACCAAAGTCGACGCGCAACTTCCCATTCCGTTTGACGGCGAAGCCATCATCGATCGATCTGAAGCCCCCTGGCAGCTTTCTTTGAAAAATGAGGCTGTGCGCGCTGCATTCGATGCGGAAATAACAAATGCGCGCTTTTTCCCTGAAGACCACCAAATCCTCCATCCTCCGAAACAACCGGTCAGCCTCGGAGCCGACGGCATAACCCTGTCTCTGACGGAAGCGCCGGGTATGGGCGGAACAGAAGAGATCTCAGGCGTACTTGTCATAGAAGATGTAGACCAAAACCGGATCGCCTTCGAGCTGACCGCGACACCTGGCACAGCCATGGTCGGCACGTTTGGCAATGTTGCGAATATCGGTGGCCCCGCACCGAGTAGCACTGGCATGTTCGGGTCGCTTGGCGTGACGGGGCTTTTGGGAATTCTTGGTCTTGCCTTTATCGGCGGCGCGATCCTCAACCTCATGCCCTGTGTGCTTCCCGTTCTGTTCATCAAGGCGCGCAGTCTTCTGCCTCTCGCAGGCAGTGACAGAATGGATGAGATCAGAGCGCATGGCGTTGTCTACGCGCTGGGGGTTGTGACGTGTTTCGTGGCATTTGGCGCGGTGCTGGCGGCCTTACGGGCGGCGGGTGAAACCGCAGGTCTCGGTTTCCAGCTGCAGTATCCGCCGGTTGTAGCAGGGCTCGCGCTTCTCATGTTTGTGCTCGGCCTGAACATGCTCGGCTGGTTTGATATTGGCGGGTCTGTGATGGGCGTTGGCTCTGGTCTCGCGGAGAAGAGCGGACATCAGGGGGCCTTTTTCACAGGCCTTCTGGCCGCTTTTGTCGGTGCGCCGTGTGTCGGACCGTTTATCGGTGCCGCGACGGGTGTTCTGGTCACCCAGCCGGTCTGGATCATTCTCCTCGTCTTTGCCACGCTTGGTCTTGGCATGGCTGCACCCTTCCTCGTTGTGAGCCTGTTTCCAAAACTGGTGTCCATGCTGCCAAAGCCCGGTGGATGGATGGAGCGCCTCAAGCAGTTCTTCGCGTTTCCTCTGTTCCTCACGGCTGTCTGGCTGGTCTGGGTTCTGGCCAATCAGGCCGGGTCGCTTGCCGTTGGACTGGTGGGTGTGGCTGCAACGCTGATTGCGTTTGCCATCTGGCTGTTCAAGTCCGCCCCTGCAGGCAAATTTGCACGGAATGTGGTGTTCTCCATTGCCGGGCTTATCCTCATTCTTGGCGGCGTTACCATTCCATTCATGCTTCAGGGGACAAAAGGCGTCGGTGTTGATGAGGCGGGCAATGTAACGGCCAAGGGTGGTTATGACGAAGTCTGGGCGCCCGAGACCGTGGCCAGCCTGCAAGCCGAAGGAAAAGGTGTTTTCGTCGACTTCACTGCCAGCTGGTGTGTGACCTGTCAGGTCAATAAACGCACAACGCTACAGTCCGCGAGTGTGCAGAAGGCCTTCGAGGAGCAGGGCGTCTCTCTTCTGATTGCGGACTGGACATCGCGAAACGATTTAATTGCTGACGAACTGGCAAAATTTGGCCGCGCAGGCGTTCCGTTGTATCTTTACTATCCGAAGGGCGGCGGCGCCCCGGAAGTTCTTCCGCAGATTCTGTCGCCTTCGCTTGTCATCGAGACGATCTCAACATCCTGACCGGAAGGGATTATCTATGCAAAATAGTCCTATGAAACTCATCAATCAGCGGATCGGCCTGATCCTTGGCATGATTGCCGCAATCGCCTTGACCGCCGGTGCGATGATCGCAGCCACCGCGCAGGCCGCGCCCGCCATCGTTGGTGATGCAGCGCCGGATTTTTCCGTGGTCGACAGTGAAGGCAATATCAGAACTCTGGATGAGTTCGCTGGCCAGCGCGTGATCCTGGAATGGACGAATCACGGATGCCCTTTCGTCAAAAAACATTATTCAGAACCACGTACAAACATGCAGTCTCTACAGTCAGACTATGGAAGTCTCGAAAACACGGTCTGGCTGTCGGTCATTTCATCGGCCCCAGGCAAGCAGGGCTATTTTGAAGCCGATGAAGCAAATGCCCATGCTACGACCGTTGGCGCATCACCTGATGCCATCCTGCTCGATCCGGACGGTGTGATGGGCAAGTCATACGGGGCACAGACGACCCCACATATGTTCATTATCGACAGTGATGAGAACCAGACCCTGATCTATAACGGCGCGATTGATAACAAGCCGACGGCAAATCCCGCACATATCGATTCCGCGACCAATTACATCATTTCAGGCTTTGAAAAGCTTGCAGCAGGCGAGGCGATCGATCCGGGGACGACCAAATCCTATGGCTGCACGGTGAAATACGCGTCTTAAAGCGCAGACCAGTCAGCCGGGCATTGTCCCGGCTCGTCACCAGCCTGAACGGATTGATCGAGCGCGACCCCCGCTTCGAGGGCGAGGGCGGCGGACTGGCCAACATCCACCGCATCATCAAACATTTTAGCAAGACGCACGCGCGCCGCAGAAATGGCCTCTGCGCTGGCATCTGGCGTCAAATGCGACAGTTGAAGGTCGGTCTCTTCTTCCATGCCGCGAAAGATGCATCCGAGGTCATGCGGAAGCGGATTTTCCGCGCTGCCTGACTCCGCAAGTCGACCGGCGATACGGCCAAAGCGCGCAATCGAGGCCTTTAATTCAGGCGAAAGTCCGCCTTCTGGCGAGGTATTGATCTGCGCTTCAAGCAGGTTCGCCTCTTCAGACCAGCTGCGCGCCAGATCCGGGTTTGCATGCGCCATGGGCAACGTCATGACGAGCGGTAAGATCAGCAGTGAAGAAACAGAATATCTCATGAAAACCAGTATGATCTGTGTCCCTTAACGGGGGCATAAAATCCATATTCAACATTCATACCGGATCGATCTCCGGCTCGTGAGAATCTGGGAGGTTGGCAAGTTGCTCGCAAAGCTCTATCCCCGCGCAAAACCCCAGCGCAAATAGTCTCATGGCCAAGAACAAGAAACCGTCTCCAAAATCTCTCGCCCGTAAGCCGCGCGGCTTTCCGGATAAGCGCGAGGATGTCCTGAAAGCCGAGCTCGACATGATCGAGCGCGTGACGCATGTCTATCGTCTCTGGGGCTTTGAAGGGATCGAAACCGGCGCCTTCGAATATGCCGATGCGCTGGGCAAATTCCTGCCCGATCAGGACCGCCCGAATGCCGGTGTGTTCTCGCTTCAGGATGATGACGAACAATGGATATCGCTGCGCTATGATCTGACTGCGCCGCTTGCCCGTTTTGCGGCCGAGCATTGGGATACACTGCCCAAACCGTTCCGGCGTTTTGCCTATGGCCCAGTCTGGCGCAATGAAAAGCCAGGTCCTGGACGTTTCCGCGAATTCATGCAGTGCGATGCCGATACCGTCGGCTCCAAGGGGCCGGCTGCAGACGCAGAGATGATTGCCATGATGGCAGAGGCGCTGAAGGCCGCAGGTGCGAAACGCTTTAATGTCCGGGTCAATACGCGCGACCTCATGTCAGGGCTGCTGGACTCGATTGACGCGCGCGACGAAGGCACCCGCCTTACGATCTTGCGTGCGCTCGACAAGCTGGACCGCCTTGGCCTGTCGGGTGTCGCTGATCTCTTGGGTGAGGGTCGCGAGGATGAGTCTGGCGATTACACCAAGGGGGCCGGCCTCGATGCCGACCGCATCAAACGTGTTCTGGCCTTTGCGGAATCCGGAAAAGCCTCCCGGGGTGAGACGCTGGAATCACTTGCTGCGGTCGTGACCAGCAATGAGGCCTATGATCAGGGTATTTCTGAGCTTCGCGCCATTGACGGGCTGCTCGCCGCCATGGGCGCGCCAGATGATGTCGTGGTGTTCGACCCGACAATCGTGCGCGGTCTCGAATACTATACCGGCCCTGTTTATGAGGGTGAGCTGCTGGACGAAATCACCGATGAGAAGGGCCGTCCGGTGCGTATTGGGTCTGTCGGCGGGGGTGGCCGATATGATGGCCTGGTTTCGCGTTTCCGAGGTGAGGAAATTCCGGCCACTGGCTTCTCTTTGGGGATTTCACGCCTGGCCGCTGCCATGTCCATGACGGGCGAGCTGGATGGTCTCTCTGGGCCGGTTGTGGTTCTCGTGTTGGATCGCGAGTATGTCGACGACAGTCATCGACTGGCGGCTGAACTCCGCTCTGCGGGTATTCGCTCCGAAGTCTATATGGGCAGTTCAGGCATGCGCCCTCAGATGAAATATGCAGACCGTCGCGGGGCGCCGGCTGTGGTGATTGTGGGCGAGAACGAGCGTGAAAACGGAACGCTCACGATCAAAGACCTGATTGTCGGCGCAGAGAAAGCCAAGGCGATCCAAGACAATACCGAGTGGCGGGAATCACGCCCAGGTCAGGTCGAAGTGCCGCGCGGTGAAATGGTTGCCACAATCAAAGGCATGCTGGAGGCGCAGGAATGACCCAGCTCCAATTTAAAGCGATTGGCGGGAATTGGGTGGTCCCGCCGATTCTGTTGCCCGCCAGCATTCCGCTGGAGCTTTCAGGTGAGGGCATTCGCAGCCGGTTGATTACAAGCCCGGACGGACCGGATGAAGAGCTGGCCCTGCGCCCAGACCTCACTCTGGCGGTTGTCCGGCATTTCCTCGAGACAGGGGCAGATGCGCCTGTCAGTTTGCGCTATTTTGGACGGGCGTTTCGGCGGCCCGTGCTTGAAGGCGAGCCTCTGGAGTTTGACCAGACAGGCTTTGAAATCCTCGGCGAAGACAACCGGCTGGATGCAGATGTTCGCACGCTGAGTGCAATCTGCCAGGAAGTTGCGTCCGCCGGTGTGCGCGATGCGCAGCTTTATGTGGGTGATGTCTCCATCTTCAAAGCCGTCCTCTCGGCGCTTGACCTTTCTGATGATTGGCAGATCCGTCTCAGCCGGGCCTTTCGGCGACGTGAAGGCGTGCAGGCCTTGCTCGAGGCGGATGTCGCGGCGGAGGAACATTCCGAGTTGGCGGAAACGTTGTCGGTCATGCCGGCAGATAAAGCCGCTGCGCTACTTGAAGAAGTCATGGCCTTCTCCAAAGGCGGCATTGTCGGCGGCCGAACCCGGGAAGAGATTCTGGAGCGCCTTCGTCTGCGCGCAGCCTCGTCTGCGAACCGCGCTTTGCCGGATCGTGTGAAACAGGCGCTGAGCAAGCTGCTCGAAATTTCCGGGCCGCCTTCGGTTTTCCTCGCACAGCTGAAAGACCTCGCAGTCGAGTTTGACCTCGGTCTGGACGAGGTGATTTCTCGTCAGGAGAAATTCTTTGACGCACTGAATACGGCATCAGTGCCGTTCTGGTCGCAGGCGAATCTGTCTGTCCAGTTTGGCCGGCGCTTCGATTATTATGACGGTCTGGTCTTTGAACTATGCCACACAGCGCTGTCGAGCCGTCGTCCGATCGCGGCGGGTGGACGTTACGATGGTCTCGTATCCTGGCTCAGCAAGGATGAGCGCGCCCTGCCGGCGGTCGGCGGTGTTGTGCGTCCGGATCGTCTGAACCAGGCGCTAACGATCGAGAAAGGCGCGATGTCATGACAAAGCTAACATTCGCCATTCCGTCCAAGGGACGCCTGAAAGAGCAAACCGAAGAGTTTTTCGCAGACTGTGGCATGAAGCTTCGCCAGACGGGTGGCTCGCGCGGATATACGGCGCAGCTTTCCGGCGCGCCTGACATTCAGGTTCTGCTCTTGTCGGCCTCAGAGATTGCCTCAGGCCTTCTGGAGGGCAGTTTGCACCTTGGTGTGACCGGGGAAGACCTGTTGCGCGAGCATGCGCAGGATTTCGATTCGCAGGTCTGGTTGCTGCAGGCGCTCGGCTTTGGCCATGCCGATATGGTGGTCGCCGTTCCGGAAAGCTGGATCGATGTTGATTCGGTGTCTGATCTGGAAGATGTCGGACACGCCTTCCGCGCGCGCCATGGACGTCGTATGCGCGTCGCCACAAAGTATCTGAAATCCAGCCGACGCTTCTTCGCCGAGAAAGGTCTCACACAGTATCGCCTGATTGATAGTGCCGGCGCGACAGAGGCCGCTCCGGCGTCTGGCAGTGCTGAGCTGATCGTTGATATCACCACGACGGGTGCGACGCTTAAAGCCAATCAGCTTAAAATTCTGTCTGATGGCGTTATGCTGCGGTCCCAGGCGCAATTGTCGGCTTCGCTCAAAGCCGAATGGGATGATGACGCTCTGGCAACGATTCGTCAGTTTCTGGATATTCTTGAGGCCAGGCGACAGGCGAGAGACGCCTCAATTCTGACGGGCGGGAAGTCGCTCGCCAGTGAGGCGACAAAATTTCAGGGAAAAGTGAACACTCTCGGCGACGGTCTGGTGCTGCCGAAAGATCAGGCAATTTCTGCCGCGATTTCCTTAACGAGCGATGGCTTTGGCCCCATAGCCGTTCAGAGTCCTGAATTTTTATTCTTTGAAGTAAACTCTGTATTCGCAGAATTTTCCGAAGCCCTTCGGCGGAATGCGTAAAAATTTCTCTTTGATTGCTCAAAACCCGGGCGAATATGAATTTTTTATGTTGACACCATGGTCTCCCTACGGCCATATCAAAGGGCAGTTCGGGAGGAAACGTCCTGCTTTAAAAAGAAAGACGGCGCAGTGAACAACTGCGCCGTTTATAATTTCAGCTACAAATAAGTTTTCACGACAGAATTATTGTTCTTTGTATTCCGCTAACTCGCGGAAAACTCACATTTTTGCGCCAGTACTTATTCAACTATGCTTCATAGTGAATCTTTCCTTGTCCCGAATTCAACAATTGATGAATATAGCGTTACCAATTTTGATGCGGCTGAACTAATCAGCTCAGTTGGATTTGTTGACTTTCTGCTGAGCCGAAACAGCTCGGTACTGCGGAGCAAATTTGCTTTTCGGCGGTTTTTGCCTGATACCCCGCGTTTGCCCGAATTGAGAGGACATATGTTTCTTCGCAGTCTTACCGTGTTTTGTGTTTCCATTCTGTCACTGCTGACGCCGGCATCGGCCGATCCGGTGAGGGTTCAGGATGTGACCGCGCTACTCAGAGAGCATGAGGTCCAGAATGTGTCGAATGCGATCCTCTATGGGCAACCCATTGTCAGTGGGCAGATGAAGCGTTTGAGTTTTCGGATGGGGCTGAGAAATTGTGCACGGCAGTCCACATCTGAAGACCTCTATTGCACTGAAGTAGCGTTCAAGACCTGCGTGGTTCTTGAGCCGACAGAAGACCGGGTCAGTATGCTCGAAGTGACGAACGCTTATAATCTGTCCCGTCGCCTCGGTTACGTTACGCTGGATGGAAATGAGCGCCTGGGCGCGATGCTCTGCGTGCAATCCACCACCTTTTTCGAGGATGAGAACATTCTCGACTTCGACGAAGTCCTTCTCTGGGAGCAGACGGTCGATGATTTCAGAACTTTCCTCATCGAAGAGGAAATCGAACTCTTTGATATGTCGCTGCTGTAAAGGCTTGCTTCAGTCTCAAAACCTGAAACGCATTCACGGCATAGGAGAATGCGTTCAGGCGCCCTGGAGAGGCTAACGTGAAAGGGACAGAAGAGAAGCCGATCAGCAGCTCGGGGGTAGGGGGCAGTGATGAATGCCAACCGGTTCCCTCTGTTCCTTACTGATAAACAATAAGGATTAATTGGAAAACGTCAAGTGTATTCATCGTAATTCGATGAATTTTCGGTAATGGGGCGATAATTTCCGGGAAATCGTCCTGACAGAAAGAGATTGACAGGTTGCACGCCTCACGGCGGCAAGATCAATCGTTAAGTTGGACATGAATATGATCATCATGCCTCGCTGCCCGACAGCCTTGAAAGCGCAATTTATCGTTTTGAAGCCCCAACTCCGTGACGATGTAAGGTTCGAGGAAGATTTTTCCGACTCTGTCATCGTCTGTGAGTGTTGAAAGCAATGTCACCATGCGTTCTTTCTCGAGGCGGTAGTTTGGCCATGCACCCTGGAGAAATGCGAGATCCCAGCGAAGGGTGGGAAAAGCCTGAGGGCAGACAGTCTCCCCCTCTTCAAAAGCAAAATAGCCCATGGGTGATCGGGTTTTGCCCGCAAGATAGTCACCGTTCTCATCCGCATAGTAAAAAGCGATGTCAGCTTTCCTGCCATCCTCGTGGGACAAATGGGGGAGCAGGGGAAAGCCATTGAGAAAAGGGAAGCCCGCATCCAGCACTTGGGTCACTGTATCGGGGTGTCTCGCCCGAACTTGGCGTGCAGCGTCCTCTAGTGTGACTTTGAGTTCAGGCGCAACGTAATGGCGATTGAGGGCACAATAAAATGGCGAGTGGACCTGAAGCTCGCCAACGGGAAGACAGCTCAGCGGCACACGCCCGGTCATCGGGGCAATGAAAATGGCCGCCACTGACAGCAGCGCGTATACGCCCAGAAAGGCCGGGAATTTGTATTTTGGGACTAAGCGCGCGAGGAGCCATGCAAGTCCGCCCAGCTGGCTGATGGCTGTCAGTCCGACTACGAGGACAACATGGCCGATAATTTTCAGCACTTTTATCACGAGCTGTTCCTCCGGTGCGCGAGCCCGAACACACCAAAGCAACAAAAAACGGCGGTCCGAAGACCGCCGTTTTCTTTTTTGCCGTTTAGGGCAGGGGGCGAGCTTAGAAGCCCATGCCGCCCATTCCACCCATACCGCCCATATCAGGCATAGCCGGCGCGTCTGCTTCCTTTTTCGGTGCTTCAGCAATGGCTGCCTCCGTGGTGATGAGGAGGCCAGCAACTGACGCAGCGTTCTGGAGCGATGAACGCACAACTTTCACAGGGTCGATGATGCCGAATGCATACATGTCGCCATACTCTTCGGTCTGAGCGTTGAAGCCGTAATTGGCTTCGGAATTCTCAGAGAGTTTGCCGACAACGATCGAACCTTCAACACCAGCGTTCTCAACGATCTGGCGAACAGGTGCTTCGAGAGCCTTACGAACAATGTCGATACCCGCTTGCTCGTCGTCATTGACGCCTGTGGCTGACAGCTTCAGAGCCGCTTTCAGAAGCGCAACACCACCACCTGGGATGATGCCTTCTTCAACCGCGGCGCGGGTTGCGTTCAGAGCGTCGTCGACGCGGTCTTTACGCTCTTTCACTTCAACTTCGGTTGCGCCACCGACTTTGATCACAGCAACACCGCCAGCGAGTTTCGCCAGACGCTCTTGCAGTTTCTCTTTGTCGTATTCTGACGTTGTGTTCTCGATCTGCTGTTTGATCTGAGCAACGCGCGCTTCGATGTCTTCTTTTGCGCCCGTACCGTCGACGAGGGTTGTGTCGTCTTTGGTGATGGAAACGCGCTTGGCTGTGCCGAGCATGTCGATTGTCACGTTCTCGAGCTTGATGCCGATGTCTTCAGACACAACGGTACCGCCGGTGAGAACTGCGATGTCTTCGAGCATAGCTTTACGGCGATCACCGAAGCCAGGTGCTTTGACAGCAGCGATTTTCAGGCCACCGCGAAGCTTGTTCACAACCAGAGTTGCCAGCGCTTCACCTTCAACATCTTCAGCGATGATGAGAAGTGGACGGTTAGACTGAACAGCGCTTTCCAGGATTGGAAGCATTGGCTGCAGAGAAGAGAGTTTCTTCTCGTGAAGCAGGATCAGTGGCTCTTCGAGTTCAACCAGCATTTTGTCCGGGTTGGTCACGAAGTAAGGAGACAGATAGCCACGGTCGAACTGCATGCCTTCAACGACTTCGAGTTCGGTTTCGAGGGATTTTGCTTCCTCAACCGTGATGACGCCTTCATTGCCGACTTTTTCCATTGCTTTCGCAATCATGTCGCCAATTTCTTTTTCGCCGTTTGCAGAGATCGTACCGACCTGAGCAATCTGCTGAGACGTAGAAACGGTCTGAGACGCGTCTTTGATGTGGCCAACCACTTCAGAAACGGCTTTCTCAACACCGCGGCGCAGATCCATAGGGTTCATGCCAGCCGCAACACGCTTCATGCCTTCGCGAACGATGGACTGAGCGAGAACGGTTGCTGTCGTGGTGCCGTCGCCAGCCACGTCGTTTGCTTTAGAAGCAACTTCGCGGAGCATTTGAGCGCCCATATTCTGGAACTTGTCTTCAAGTTCGATTTCTTTCGCAACGGTAACACCGTCTTTCGTGGTGCGCGGCGCGCCGAAAGATTTTTCGATGACAACGTTACGGCCTTTCGGGCCGAGGGTAACCTTCACAGCGTTCGCGAGAACGTCGACGCCTTTGAGCATCTTTTCGCGAGCTTCTGCGGAGAAATTCACAAGCTTAGCAGCCATGATGTTCTTCCTTTAAGTCTGAAACTGATTTGATGGGTGACGGGCGTAACTAGGCTTCAACAATGCCCAGAATGTCGGACTCTTTCATGATGAGGAGTTCCTCACCATCAACGCTCACCTCAGTGCCGGACCATTTGCCAAACAGGACACGGTCGCCGGACTTAACGTCCAGAGGCACGAGTTCGTTGTCGTCACCACGTGAGCCGGAACCCACAGCGACAACTTCGCCTTCCTGTGGCTTTTCCTTAGCGGTGTCTGGGATGATGATCCCGCCTTTGGTTTTTTCTTCTTCCTGGACGCGGCGAACAAGCACGCGGTCGTGAAGCGGACGGAATTTCATTGACGTCCCTCTCTCCAAATTAGATTGATACCAATACGTCTTTTGAGTGTTAGCACTCAAGCGTGTCGAGTGCTAACAGGCGCCATCTAAGAACAGCGCGATGGGGCGTCAAGGGATAAACCGGGGAAAATTAGCTGGCAGAGCGAGCTGAGTTTTCATGTTCAGAATTGCGGTTCTGACCAAGCACACGTCTGATAGTGAGGTCCAGGGCAGCGAAATCAACCGGCTTATGAACAAAACCGTCGACCCCGGCGTCTTTCCAACGATCCATATGCGCCTGAGAGGCATCGGCTGACAGTCCAATGACAGGGATTTCGCTCTTCGCAGGATCAGGTAAAGATCGAATGTCTTTCAAGGCTGTCGGACCGTCTTTGACGGGCATGTTGAAATCCATCAGGACGAGGTCGATATTCTGACGAGCGATCGACACGATGGCATCTGAGCCGTTGGAGACGCTGATCGTGCTGAATCCCAGCCCCTGGAGGACGCGCGTCAAAACCCGCTGATTGCCCAGACTGTCATCTGCAATCAGGATGGTCGCGCTGCTTGAGTCTTCCACAACGTTTCGGATTTTGGGCAGATCCATCGCGCTTGTGCGTTTGAAGACGCATTCAAAGTGGAAGGCCGATCCGACGCCTTCCTGACTGTCCGCCCAGGCCTCGCCGCCCTGAAGACGTGCCAGATCCGCCACGATGGCGAGGCCAAGACCCGTTCCATGATGCTCAGAGCGTTGCGTGCCATCGACCTGAGTAAAGCGACCAAAGATTTTGCGAATTTGGGAGGTTGGGATACCAGGTCCGGTATCCTGAATGGTTAGCCGCAAACGGACTTTGGATTGCTCTTCATCAAGCGCATTCAGTTGTGCTGTTATCTCGCCTGTCTCCGTGAATTTCACAGCATTCGAGAGATAGTTCGAAATGACTTGTCGAAAGCGCGTCGGGTCCACCAAAAGCCAGAGAGATGCATCTGATTGTTCGACCTTCAGATTGATGCCTTTCATGTCTGCGGCCTGACGAAACTCTTTTACGGTTTCATCAAACAAGGCCATCACATCAGTCGGTTCCGGCAGCAGGCGCAACTCGCCTATTTCTATCTTGGACAGGTCCAAAAGATCGTTGATCAGATTGTGCAAATTTCTGGCAGACGAGTTGGCGGTGGCGGCCATGTCGGCTTGAGCACCGTCGAGTTTCTCTTTCTCGAGCAGCTGAAGCATACCCATCAGGCCGGTCAGTGGTGTTCTCACTTCGTGCGCGATACTGGCAATAAATTCAGACTTCGCCCGATCGGCTTTCTTGGCTGCGTCTCGCGCACGGATCAGACGGTCACGATCACGCGCATTGTTTCGGAAGGCGACATAGCCTGAAATCGTGGCTGACACGCCGACCATGGTAAAGATAAGAGCCAGTCCGAGCGGCGGAGACAATCCAGCAAGATGTGTCGCTTCCTGGGGCGCGTATCCTGCGGCAGTCCACCAGGCGAGGATCAGAACTTCAATCAGTGAGAGAGCGCAGATAATCAGCGCTCCGGGCCGGCTGAGCGTCAGCCAGGACCAGACAATCGGCAGAATGAGGATGGGTGTGCTGGCGCTGGCAATGCCTGCCGTGAAGAGACAGAGTACAAAAACGCTGATCGAAATCGTAAGATTGAAGCACCAGGCAGACAGTTCGATTTTGCCCGTGCGGGCGATGAGAACCGGAATGGCGCTGATGACCAGAATGGCGAACAGGCAAATCGCGTGCAGGAGCGGATAAAACCGGTCGCCAAAAATGTCCAAAAGCAGCGCAATTGTCCCCATAACGGCCTGAACACAGCACAAAACCGTGAGTGTTCGGGCGATCGGAGGAGCCGTTTCCGAGAAGTAATGGTCGTCTCGTCTGGAGGTGATTCTGAGCGCACGCTGGCTCTCTGGTGAATCCGGTTCAACAGATTCACCAATACTATCAGGCGTGTCACCCGCAGAATTGCCAGCGTCTTTCAGCACTTACCTAAACATCCCCCCCGGGAAAAAGTCTGGATACTACCAGAAAGGGCACCCGGTCCAGCCATTTCAAATCATGGATGGCTGCCATCCGTGCGTACAGAAACGACATATTTCGTTTCAAAACCATAAAAAGGGGTGTTTGGTCAAAGTGCCAGAGCGGCTCGCCAGAAGATCAACTTCTGGTCAGATTTTAATCTGAATATCTTCAGAACTGACGCTCAGGTGATCGTTTGCCCCCCATCGATTACGATCATCTGGCCATTCATATATGCCCCGGCTTTCGACGCGAGGAAGACTGCGGCCCCGGCAATCTCTTCTGGTTCGCCAATCCGGTCCATTGGCGTGTAGGCGAGCGCGCGTTTCAATGTTTCCGGGTTTTCCCAGAGTGCGCGGGCAAAATCAGTCCGGATGAGACCCGGCGCGATGCAGTTGACACGAATATTGTCTTTGCCGTGTTCGACGCAGAGGTTCCGTGCGAGCTGGAAGTCTGCTGCTTTTGATATGTTATACGCGCCGATGACGGGAGAGCCTTTCAAGCCACCGATCGAGGAAATGATAACCACCGCGCCGTCTTTACGCTCTTTCATCTGAGGTAGCACCATGTTGATCAACCAATTGTTGGCCACAACATTGTTAGACAGAATTTTCTGAAACTGGTCGTCAGAAATATCCTGCAATGATCCGTAAAACGGGTTTGAGGCGGCGTTGCAGACCACAATGTCGACCTGTCCAAAGGACGCATTGGTTTCATCCACCATATTCTGAAGGTCATCCTTTGACGAAATATTCGCCGGAACTGCGATGGCCGTGCCTTCACCGTATTTGGCGTTAATATCGGCTGCCACTTCCGCACAGGGCTCGGGCTTTCGGGAAGATATCGTCACACGTGCGCCGTGTTCGGCCAGTTCATAGGCGATGGCCTTGCCAATCCCCCGGCTGGACCCGGTGATGATGGCCGATTTTCCATTCAGATCAAACAAAGACACGTGCGCCCTCCCTCTGGCATTCTGTTTCCCGGCGAACATAAAGTCTCTTGAGAAAGGCGACCAGCCCAAAGAACGCGATTGACGGCCTCTATGGCAAATCGCGTTGCACCTTACCCGGCTGGCAGATCCAGTTTCCAGTCGCGGATCAGGAGTGATACCAGACGCTGTGTCCGCTCTTTCACCACGTCGGGTGTCCACTCCGCATAGGCGGCGGCATCGCGCGTGAGTGCGAACTGGCCGCCCGTTATCTTGGAACGGAAAATCTGGTCTCGCTTTTCCAGGAAATCGAGTCGGTCAGCGCTTTGATTGTCTCGTTTGGTGAGAAGGCAGAAATTTCCGAGGGAATCGCAAAGCTCGCGACGTTCGGCGAGATGGGGCCAGACATCCAACCAAGTCGAACCCGGCTCCGGATTTCGTGGCAGAATGTGCTCAACCGTCACGTCAGAGTCAGGACGAACCGTTTCGCCACCGGGCAGAAGGCTGTTCAGCTTGATCACAAGTGAGCGCCTTTGACTGACCGAGCCAAACCGACCTAGCAGACGCTGAGTGAGTTTGTCTCGCTCTTCCTGCGTCAGCGAAAGCGCTCCATCCACAGCAAACAGAGCCGCATCCGACACGACTTCTTCGGACAATCGGCGATACCGACGGACCCGGGCGTCCCGATCCGGCACCACCAGTTGCAATGCAAACGCAAGACGTTCCAGATCACAAAAGAATTCGCGTGTCGTATCCGCATCCCTTTCGTGAAAGACAAGATATTGGAGGGCAGGTGCTCTCCAGCCCAGATGGTCCAGAGAGATGAGCCGTGAGAGATGTTCGTCGACCGCGGGCATCGGGCGATTAAGACGGATGCTGCCTGTATTGAGTTCGACATAAGCGTCAACAAAACGCGGCAGATAGGTCTCGAGAAACTGCCGTGCAGGAATGGCTTCCAGCACTGTGTTACAGAAGCCTGTAACGAAATTTCCGCGCATCTGGCGATCATGCAGTGCGCGAATCTGCCTTAGCAGATCATCAAAGGCTTTCGCCCCCAGCCGGGCTTCGTATTGGATCCAGGCGCGGGAAAAATGATCACCTTCTTCTGAAGTGAGCTTTGCGCGTTCAAACAATTCCGTTTTCAGGATGTCATGTGCGCTTGGCTGGCGACCGCGTGTGTTGAGCACCTGAAAGACTTTGTATCCGATATCCCGGTTGGCGACTTCCACATGCACAATCGGGCAATGATTGAGAATATAGGTCGCAAGAGATTGCAGATCGGATTGAGACAGCGTTTTCAAATGCTCGCGCACAGCAATCAGATTTTCATAAAGAAGCGTATGATCTGTCAGTGGCGCAAACTCGATTTCCACGTCCAGAGTCGACTTTGGCTTCTGAGCCAGGGACCTGAAAATTGGTGCATCGACGTGGTTGAGGGTCAGGCGCCAGCCGCCCTCTCGCGTGTGATCAGAGATGAATTTCTGGAGCTCTGCTTCTTCCGGCGCGGGACCAATCAAATCACGCAAGCAGGCCAGAATGAGAGACAGCGTCGTCAGCCTTTGCTGCCCATCGACAATCTCAAGCACGTCCGGAATGCTGGTCTGAACAGTCACGATTGCGCCAAGGAAATGTGGACGGTCTTCGTCCAGCCCCTCGATCATGTCTTCGATCAATGCGGTCGCATCAGCGATCTGCCAGGAATAACTGCGCTGATAGGTTGGAATGCGATAATGTCGGCCTGGCTGCAGCAATTCGAGCAGCGATGTCGCCTCTGCCTTTACTCCTGCGTTGTTCATTCATTCTTCCGGTACGCATAAAAACTGATTAGACGTCCTATGTCAGACCTCAGAATGCAAGTGATGTAAGCCGTGAAATTTGCAAATTTGAACAAAGATCGTTCGATCCTACCGGTTGTAATCCATGAGAACTACGCGTTTTCGCTTATTGGCGCGTCAGAAACCGGCAAGACCTCTCTGGAGGAAATGTTCACAGACACGGAGGAATTGAGCCGTCTCGCGGACAAAGCGATCCGTACTGAACCACCAGTCAAATTCGTCATGACGGATCTCAGATCACCCATTACACGACCTGGCAAAATTCTGGGGATCGGCCTCAACTATGCCGACCATGCACGCGAAACAGGCAGAGAACCCCCGAAGGCTCAGACCTGGTTCATGAAGCAGTCAACGGCCATCAATGACCCTTTTGGTACAATCACCATGCCATCTGTGTCTGAACACCTCGATTACGAAGCCGAGCTGGTGGTGGTGATCGGGCGTTATGGACGTCATGTTCCGCCTGTACGTGCGCACGAAATCATTGCCGGTTTTACGTGTGGAAATGATGTGTCTGTTCGTGACTGGCAGCGCGCTTCGCCAACCATGATTATGGGGAAGGGGTTCGACACTCACGCCCCGATTGGTCCATGGATCGTTACGCCGGAAGAACTTGGTGATTTTAACAGCTTGGGCTTGCGAACCTTTGTGAATGGTGAGCTCCGCCAGGACGGAACCACCGCAGATTTTCTCAACAAGATCCCGGACATGATCGCGCATCTCACGGCGGCATTTCCACTCGAACCGGGTGACCTCATTTTCACCGGCACGCCGGCGGGCGTGGGCGTTGCCCACAATCCCCCGAATTTCCTGAAGGTTGGCGACACAGTGCGGATTGAGATCGACCGAATCGGGCATATTGAGCACACGATTATTGCCGAGGAGCCGATCACCCGGATCGGGTAGTTGATGCAGAAATCCGCCTGGTTGATATCATTGTTGACGGGACTGGTTCTCGGGGGATTGCTGACTTTTCTTATTGTCAGGTCGCCCGACCCGGCCGACACGACGGTCGATATCGGGCATGTGCCAGCGCCCTCAATCGCGGCGCCCGAACGCTTTCAGATTGAAACATGCCAAACGAAAGAACACGACGCCTTGTCCGTGGCCTCGCCCTGTTTGCTCATTCAGGCTGGCGGCAAAAGACTTCTTTTCGGAGCGCCGTTAAGTGTGGACTGGACCGCAATCGGACCCTTGGATGCGGTATTCCTCTTTGATGGAACGCCAGCCTCCTCAGGCGGACTGATCGGGCTGCGCTATGAGACCTGGTTTGATGGGCGCAAGCGACCGCTTTTATTGGTGAGTGGGGCGCTTTATCTGGAAACCGTTCGCGCGCTGGATGAGGCGCTGTACCTTCCGGACGCGATAAGTCAGGTCGAATATCCGAACCGTTTGGATTCGCGGCAAGCCGGGTTTGCGGAAAAGCCGGTTCCCGGTGCGGAACGGGATGTATTGGTTTTCAATACCGGTGATGTGCAGGTTTTCGCCAATGCCGGTACGAATCGAACTGGTGACGAAATTCTGTCTTTCCGTATGGATTACGCGGGTAAGCGACTGGATATTTTTTCCTGCGATAGCCGTGCGCTTCTTTTTGAAGGGCCTGCAGATGCGGTTTATTTGCCCGCAATGGATCGAGCGCGGCTGACGGACATGCGAAACACCGCAACGGAGCAAAGGCTGACAGCCCGGTTGATGGACATCGAAAAGCTCGGGCGCAGCTGTCCGTCTCCGCGTCAGGCATCGGAATTTGTTCTTCGAACCGGGGCGTCCGACTGGATCGCACCAGCTGATATCGGAACGACTGAACGAACTGGTGAGGCCTCCCTCAACGCGCATTCTCTTCGCAACGGCGCCGTCGTGCTGCACGAGTAGAAAAATCCGGGGCTGTATGTATTTTCAGCAAATTCAAGGCCTTGAAAGACGACGGGGCCCGGCATGAGCCAGACCCCGTTCTCCCCAGATCGCCCCCGTCCGGCCAGAAGGCCGCGGATAGAAGCTGCGTATAGCTGCCATGATAGATTTGAGAGGTCCAGACTGCTGAACACATACATCATCGGCTGTGACCAAATTGCCACTACAACTCATGAGGACTTATCGGGATGCCCAAATCCTGTTCAGCTGACATGCGGCGCAAGCTCAAGACAGGTGACGTCATAGCGTCCGGATCAGGTATAATACCAAGCCTGAATGCGATTCGGTCATACCCGGGCATTGCCGGAAAAGCTGAATCTTGCCCAAGGTCTATTAACCAAAACAAAGCTATAATCGTGCAGCTTTAACTGAAACCTGAGTTCGATCGACGCCTGAATGCCTGTATTTGCTCACATCCTTGTAGCTGCTTCCTACTGCGTCGTGGGCATATTTCTCGGCGTGTCGGTTTACCAGTTTACACCCTATTCACTGGAAATGTCGGTTCTTGCCGGCGTGATCGCGGCCACGGGATCCGGGCTTATCCATGTGATGACGGTCAGCCGTGAGCGCACCAAACAACTTGAGCTCAGAATCCTGTCGCTGAAGAATGACCTTCGGAAATCCAATCAGAAGGCTGAGATTCTGGAAGCCCGGCTGGGTGTCATGGAAGAGACCGTCACCAAAGAGGTCAGCGAGCGTCGCGAAACACTCGTCACCGAGATGCGCGAGCTTGAAACGCTGATCCAGAAGCTCGGACAGACCTTCAATGCCCGGCTTTCCAATGCGCGCAAATCCGGTTCGACAAGCGGGGCGCGGTCAGGCAAACCGGGAGAACGCTCTCCTGAAGAGGCGCTTCAGGCGGTGCAGGATGCGTTGAACGCCAACCGCGTTGATTTGCACCTCCAGCCGATTGTCAGCCTGCCGCAGCGCCGTGTTTGCTTCTATGAGAGCTTTACGCGTCTGCGCGACGAAAATGACGAACTCATCATGCCGGGAGAATTCCTTGGCGCGGCCCGCGATGCAGGTCTGCTCGGCGTGATTGACAATATGCTGCTCTTCCGCTGCGTTCAGATCGTTCGCAAGCTGAGCGAGCGCGATCGTCGTATCGGTGTGTTCTGTAATGTCTCGGCTACATCGCTCGAAGATGACAGTTTCTTCCCGCAATTCCTTGAGTTCATGAAGGAAAACAAGGATTTGTCGGACTCTCTGATTTTCGAAATCGGCGCTCGTGACTTCGCAAAACGTTCGCCTACCACAGCGCGTAATATGGGGCGTCTCACCGACCTTGGTTTCCGGTTCTCGCTTGATAAGGCCGACGGCCTCGATGTGAATTTGCCGGAAATGCAGGCTGAGCACGTCAAATTCCTGAAGGTTGAGGGGCGGAAGCTGCTCGATCAGCTGGTGGAGGGTGGCCCACGTCCGATCTCTTCGATCAATCGCAACATCTCGCCAGTCGATGTTCCGGCTGTTTTCCTGCGTTATGGCGTCGACCTGATCGCGGAAAAGGTCGAAGACGAGAAGGAAGTCGTGGAAATTCTCGACTTTGATATTGGCTTCGGTCAGGGCCACATCTTTGGCGAGCCGCGTCCGATTAAAGACAGTCTCGCAGAGGAAACAGCGCCGCCGACGAATTTTCTCAATCGCGCGACCGGTTAGTGCTTCCACTGTCCCTGGCTTTGAGCTAACCGCTCAGCCATGACCGATCTCCAGTTTCCGCAAAGCCTCACTGAAATCCATGATCGCTATGATGCGATTTTTTGTGATGTCTGGGGTGTCATCCATAATGGGCGTCGCGCTTTTGATGACGCGTGTGATGCCCTGGCGAATTTCCGGCGAGCGGGCAAACCGGTCATTCTGATTACGAATGCGCCCGTTCAGGCGCGCGATGTCGAACGACTTTTTGAGCCGATCGGTGTACGCAGGGATTGTTATAACGCGATCGCCTCGAGTGGTGATGCCACGCGGCTTGTACTTAAAGACAGAGCACCTGGACCGGCCTATCGGCTTGGCGTGAACGATAAATGGCGCAGCGATGACGGCCTGTTTGAAGATCTCGGGCTCGAATTTGCAGGCGTCGATGAGGCTGAGTTCATCATTGCAATGGGACTGGATGACCCGGAGAACGACAATCCGGACGATTATCGCGACCTACTTATCCGTCTTCAATCGCGCAATCTCACCATGGTCTGCGCTAATCCCGATATTCAGGTGCGCGTCGGCAATGACCTTCAATGGTGTGCCGGCGCGCTAGCCAGAATTTATGAGGAATTGGGCGGTGAGGTGATCTATCCGGGCAAGCCGCACGACGCGATCTACGAACTTGCGCGTAGACACCTCTCACGTATTTCTGAAAGGCCTGCCGCTGAGCATCGCATTCTGGCGATTGGCGACGGACCAGGCACGGACATTCTTGGCGCTATGAACCAAAATCTCGATTCTCTTTATGTCGGGACTGGCATAAACATGTCCGAAACCAATTTCGAAGACGACACCCGAAACCTGTTCAGCCGATATGGCGTTATGGCGACCTATGCCATGCCGGGTTTGTGCTGATCCTTCACTGATCTGATTTTATTCAGCCTCGGTTTCGACGATCTTATCCGTGCCGAAATAGGTCGCATAGGTCTCTGTCCCATCCTCTGAAAACAGGATGACGTCGTAGGTGTCAGGCGTGCGTGGAGTTTCCATGCCCGGCGATCCCATTGGCATGCCAGGCACTGAAAGACCGGTCGCGTCAGGGCGCTCAAGTAAAAGCCGGCGCACTTCATCAGCCGGGACATGGCCTTCAATCGCATAGCCTTCGACTTCCGCCGTGTGGCAGCTCTGAAGCTCGAGCGGTACGCCCATTTCCTGACGAACCGGTGTCAGGTTTTCTTTCTCATGAACAACAACGTCAAAGCCAGCGTCTTTCAGATGGTCGACCCAGTGTGCACAACAGCCGCACCAGGGTGTCTTGTGGACGGTCACTGTCTCGGCCAGAGCGGCGAGCGGTGCAGACAATGAGACCAGACCCGCAAGGACCGCAGCGGCCAGTGGTTTTGCAATCTGTTTCATGATGAGGGCCTCATTTTACAGGTGGGTTCCGGTTCTGGCCGAAAATAGGGCGTTCCCCTTATGGGGTCCAGTTACAAGCCTGTTATCACGAGGAATGTCTGGTCGATCGGGTGGGGGACGCGTCCAATATGTTTTCCGAGTAGAGCGCCCCCAAACAAAAACCCCGGCTCAGTTAGGAGCCGGGACCTGTTTTTGGATTGGGGTGGCTTTAGTTGAACAGCGCGTCAATGTCGTCCTGAGAGGCTTCTTAACCGTCCTCATCTTCGCCGGCTTCTGCGAAAAGTGCGTCGATGTCGTCCTGACCGGCGTCGCTCTCATCGTTTGCAAACATGGCGTCAATATCGTCTTGGGCAGTTTCCGGGCCGCCAATAGCCGGACCATTCAGAAGCAGCTCCTGACGACGTTTTTCTTCTGCCGTCATTTCGACTTCGCCTTCATCAATGCCCATGGCTTCAGCGAAACGGGAAATCCGGTCTTCAATATGTTTAAGTGTGGAAACAACCTTCGAAACACGCTGGCCGGTGAGGTCCTGAAATGAACAAGCCTCGATAATCACCAGCATCTTGTCCTGAATATTCGTCGCAAAGTCCGGATCCGTTTCAGGATCTATGGCGAGAACATCCTCGGCCGTCTGCATAATTTTTTCCGTCGCAACTTCTGTATCTGCGACAATGGCTTCCAGTTCCGATCCCGCGCTTGGGATGCGGTTTGTCTGAATGTCTTTTGGTCGCAGATCACCAATTTCATTGCGTGCTTTCTTTATAAAGCCCGCAATATCGACGAATTCGTCTTTGATGGTCTCGTCCAGAGCCGCGAAGAAGTGCCCCATCGCGTCTGTCAGGACGCCCGACAGTTCGAGAACTTCGACCAGTTGACGATCCTTCACACTCTGAGATTTCAGATTGTGGATCGCGTCCTTGACCCGAAGAGCAGCATCATTGGCACCCATGGTGTTTTCCTTTTCATTGACCGCTTGGCCTGCCTGAATAGACAGATGGCGGTTCTTATTTTGCACAGCCCCAAAACAGGCGGGGCAGGAATGCTGTCGACTTAGAAATCACCAATAACCGCTGAAATCTTGGATTTCAGTGTTGCGGCATTGAACGGCTTAACGATGTAGTTGTTTACGCCGGCACGTTTTGCCGCAACCACGTTTTCCGTTTTGGATTCTGCCGTCACCATAATGAAAGGCGTCGGTTTCAATGAATCGTCTGCGCGAACCTCACGCAGCAATTCGTAGCCAGTCATTGGCTCCATGTTCCAGTCTGAAATCACCAGACCAAATTTTTGTTTGGCATCACGCATCTTCTGAAGCGCTTCCTGGCCATCGGCCGCGTCTTCGACGTTTTCAAAGCCAAGTTGCTTGAGAAGGTTGCGAATGATGCGAACCATGGTCTTGTAGTCATCAACAACAAGAACCGGCATTGTAAGATCAACAGCCATATTTTACCCCAGGATCATCCTAATCCGTTATTGTTTGTTCTCTAGGACTAGCGCATTGCGGCAAATAAACGGTAAACCGCGACGGTTAGATTTTTAACGTGGAGTTTGACAGTGGCAGAATACGCCGGAAAATGCTTTGAAGATCTCGAAATCGGGATGGCACACGAAACCCATCACACCATCACAGAAGCCGATATTGAGGCCTTTGCATCTGTCTCCGGTGACTATAACCCACTGCATATGGATGAAGAGTTTGCCAAAGGCACAATCTTCAAGGGCCGCATTGCGCACGGCGCTCTGACGGCGTCCTATATCTCTGGTATTCTCGGAAACGACCTTCCGGGACCGGGTGCGATTTTTACGGATCTGGCCCTCCAGTTCAAACGCCCGGTGCGGATTGGTGACGAAGTGATTGCCCGCGCAGAGGTGTCAGAAAAAATTGAAAAGGGTGCCCGGGTAACTTTGAGCTGCAAATGCATGGTCAACGGGAAGACAGTCGTGGAAGGTCAGGCGAAAGTGGTGGCACCACGTCGCAAGGACTAATCCGTGGCCCTGATCGTTTCAGATTACCAGGCTGTTCCTGAGAACGCTCGTGGCGCGAGCGTTGCGCTCGGTAATTTTGACGGCGTTCATGCTGGCCATCGCGCGGTGATCGGATCCGCGGCTGAATTTGCCGAAGCCGGAAAGGCTCCCTTGGCAACATTGATTTTCGAGCCGCCACCCCGTCGTTTTTTCCAGCCCGACAGCGAACCTTTCCGGATCATGCGTCCGGAAAAGCGGCGTGAAACCTTGTCAGCGCTGGGCGTTGAAGTCATTTTTGAGCTGCCCTTCAACAAAGCCATGTCGCAAATGTCTCCGCGCGAATTTGTGAAGACTGTGCTGGTTGATGGGATGGCTCTGTCTCATCTTTCGGTCGGGTTCGACTTCCGGTTCGGCAAGGGGCGGGAAGGGGACACGACGACCCTTAAAACCCTGTCGAACGAGTTCGGGTTTTCGTTTTCAGTGCTTGGGCGCGTAACGGATGGAGACGCCAAAATCTCGTCGACGGCCATAAGAAATGCCCTGCAGGACGGGCGACCGGGCATCGCGGCTCAGCTATTGGGCACCTATTGGGTCGCCGATGGTGTGGTCGAGCACGGCGAAAAGCGCGGTCGTACAATCGGCTTTCCAACAGCAAACCTCACACTCGGCAATCTTATCCATCCGCGTCATGGCATTTACGCTGTCTGGGCACGCATTGAGGGTGAAGCCGACTGGCGCGCCGGGGTTGCGAACTATGGTCGCACTCCCACCACAGGCGAACGCGCCCCACTGCTCGAAGTCTTTCTCTTCGACTTTGAGGGCGACCTCTACGACAAACATCTGGAAGTGGCGTTCGTCTCTTTCATCCGGACTGAGGAGAAATTCGATAGTCTGGATGCGCTGGTCGTGCAGATGCACCGCGATACGGAAGCGGCAAAAGAGATTTTAAAGGACCATCCTGCGCCCGTGGCATGAGCTTCTTTTTTGCCGACAGGTTTTGCGGATTTATCGCCTTCCCAAACCCGGAGCGCTCCCCTAACACTCTCGCCAGAAAAAGAGGGGAGTGACGCCATGTCATTATCATTGAACACAGTGTTCGGGCTGGACGGCAAAATCGCGCTGGTCACCGGCGGCGGTCGTGGTCTCGGAAAATCCATGGCTGAGGGCTTTCTCGCGGCTGGCGCCGCAAAGGTCTATATCGCCTCGCGCGATATGGAGGCGCTTGAGGCGACGGCAAAGGAATTGTCACCGGACGGCAAGTGTATTCCGATCCGCGCAAACCTCGCGACTGTAGAGGGCTGCAAGGCGCTTGCTGCGGACTTCGCCAAACTCGAAGATAAGCTGCACATCCTCGTCAATAATTCCGGCACCGCCTGGGGCGCGCCGATGAAGGACTTCCCGGAAGCCGGTTGGGACAAGACCTTCCAGCTCAATCTCAAATCGCCATTCTATCTGACGGGCGAGTTGCGCGAGCTTTTAAAAGCGGCGGGCACACATGAAGATCCCGCCCGCGTCATAAATACAGGCTCGATTGCAGGCGAAGTGGCCACCTCACTCGGCGCCTATCCTTATGGCCTCTCCAAGGGCGCGATCCACCAGCTGACCCAGATGCAGGCGCTCGAATTTGCAGATGACCACATAACGGCCAATGCCATCGCGCCGGGCCGCTTCCCGTCGAAAATGACCGAATACGTCATGAATGACGAGGAGGCCTACGCAAAAGAAGTGCAGGGCATCCCTCTGAAGCGCTGGGGCCGCGATGAAGATATTGCGGGTACGGCGCTGTTCCTTGCCGGGGCTTCAGGGGCCTTCATCACCGGCGCGATTATCCCGGTGGATGGCGGGAGCAGGCTGAAGCGGGGGTAGGGGAACTCGGCAAGTTTGTCGTTACTTCCGCCGACACCAATGACAATTGGTGTCCAAACCTCTGATATTTCAGCACGCCTAAAGTTCAGTGGCGTGGGTACCAGCATTCGCTGGCACCTGCGGGTTGAGAAATCGGGCTCCAATTCCGGCTCTGTGAGAATCGAACAGACAAGGTGACAACCCCGGCTAACCCTGCTAACCGAACCCAAATGTTCAAGCCCGTGCGGATATCCATCATTCGAATTAGTCGCCCGGCCGTCAGCTGAAGCCTTCAGCGCGCGGTCGGGGTTCAGTGCTTGCACCCTTTTCTTCCAAATCCCTTGAACTGAAGACGTCCGAACATGGCCGATACCGATACAAACTTTGAAAACCCAGGTCGCGACTATCGCGAGACCCTTTTCCTTCCGAAGACCGATTTCCCGATGCGCGCGGGCCTGCCAAAGGCCGAGCCGGAATGGATCGCGAAATGGCAGGAGATGAAGCTCTATGAGCGCCTGCGCGAAGAGAGCCAAGGCCGAGACAAATTCGTCTATCATGACGGCCCGCCTTACGCGAATGGTGACATCCACCTTGGCACGGCGATGAACAAGATCCTGAAGGATATTGTCTGCCGCAGCCACCAGATGGCTGGCTATGACGCGGGCTTCATCCCGGGCTGGGATTGCCACGGTCTGCCGATCGAGTGGAAAGTGGAAGAACAATTTCGCGCCAAAGGTAAAACCAAAGAACAGGTGACAGGCTCGGAATTCCGCGCGGCCTGCCGGGACTATGCCGCGCACTGGATTGAAGTGCAGAAAGAGCAGTTTAAACGCTGCGGCGTGTCGGCTGAATGGGATGAAACCCCAGGCAGCGCGGTCCAATCCGGCCCTTATCTCACCATGCGCTTTGAGTCCGAAGCCAAGATCGTGTCGGAGTTTCTACGCATCGCCATGTCAGGCCTCATGTATCGCGGCGTGAAGCCGATCATGTGGAGCCCGGTGGAGCAGACCGCTCTGGCAGAGGCTGAGGTCGAATATCACGACAAGAAAGCCACCACGATCTGGGTGAAATTCCCGGTGGCCAGCGGCGGGCCAGAAAGCGCGAGCGTTGTCATCTGGACGACGACTCCATGGACCATCCCGGCAAACCAGGCGGTCAGCTTCAACGCGGGCATCTCCTACGGACTTTATGAAGTCACTGCGGTCGCCTCTGAAGAAGACCTTGGCTTCAAGCCTTGGGTGGATGCGGGTGACAAATTGCTGATTGCCGATGCCTTGGCTGATCAGGTGCTGAGTGCGGCAAAAGCAACGGACTGGAAAAAGGTCGAAACCGTTGATCCGACGGGCTGGGTGCTGAAACACCCGTTCAATGGTGCAGATTGGGCAAATGGATTCTGGGATCATGATATCCCTCTGCTGGCTGGTGATCACGTCACGGATGATGCCGGTACAGGCTTTGTTCACACTGCGCCTGCGCATGGTGATGACGACTATATGGTCTTCCTCGGTTCTGGCCGTTCAGCGAAAGACATTCGTGACATTGTAGGTCCTTCGGGTGAGTACACCGATGATGTGCCGCGCTTTGGCGGCATGGATATCATTCGCACCTCGGGCAAGAAGCGCGGACAGGATGGCAAGGCGCCTGCGGAAGTGGTCAAAGCCCTGATCGAACAGAACGCATTGCTTGCGCGAGGCTTCACAACCCTGCGTGACGCGCATTCCTGGCGGTCCAAGGCACCTGTCATCCGTCGCGCGACGCCGCAATGGTTCATCGCCATGGATAAGGCAGGCGAAGACGGCACAACGCTGCGTCAGAAAGCGCTGGCAGGCATAGATCAGACCCAATTCGTTCCGGCGAGCGGCAAGAACCGCATCCGCTCCATGGTGGAAGGGCGCCCCGACTGGTTGATCTCGCGCCAGCGGAACTGGGGCGTGCCGCTCACCTTGTTTGTGAATGCCAATGGCGAGCCACACACCGTGCTGCCCAAGGCGGATGAGGTGAATGCGCGCATTCTCGAAACGATTGCAGCTGGCGGCGTGGACGCCTGGTTCACTAGTGACAAAGCCGAATTGCTTGGCGATGCGGCCAATGCGGACGACTGGGAGAAGGTCACAGACGTGCTCGACGTCTGGTTCGATTCTGGCACGACGCACGCCTTCACCCTGCGCCATCGCGGTATTATCGATGAAGACACCGGCCAGGCGAATGTTTATCTCGAAGGCTCGGACCAGCACAGGGGCTGGTTCCAGTCCTCGCTGCTGGAGTGCTGCGCAACGCGCGGGATGGCACCATATAAAACTGTCGTCACGCACGGCTTCATCGTCGATGGGGAAGGGCGGAAAATGTCCAAATCCATCGGCAATACGGTGAACCCGCTCGACGTAGCCCAGAAGAACGGGATCGAGATCCTGCGCATCTGGACTGCCAGCTCAGACTTTACCGAAGACCTGCGCATTTCAGACGAAATTCTCAAAGCCAATGTCGAGAGCTACCGGCGCCTGCGGAACACCTTCCGCTATCTGCTCGGCGCGCTCGATGGCTATGATGGTTCTGAAACGGTCATGTATGATGACATGCCGGGTCTGGAACGCTGGGTGCTGCATCGCATCTCCGAGATCGATGCGACTGTAAAAGCGGCGTATGCGGCATTCGACTATAAGAGGATCATGGCGACGCTGATCAATTTCTGCGGCGTCGACCTTTCGGCGGTCTATTTCGACATTCGGAAGGACACGCTCTATTGCGATCCGCTGCATTCGACGCGCCGCAAGGCGACACGCATGGTGATGCATGAGCTGCTGAAGTGCCTGTGTGCCTGGCTAGCGCCGATCATGCCGTTCACGACAGAAGAAGCCTTCATGGCGAGCCATCTGGCCAAGACGTCTGACAGCGTGCATCTTCTCACCTTTGAAGATGTGCCTGCTGGCTGGAAGGATGACGCACTGGCGGCGAAATGGGCGAAAATCTTCAAGGTTCGCCGCGTCGTTACTGGCGCGCTCGAGGTTGAACGTCGCGAGAAGCGCATTGGTTCTTCGCTGGAAGGCGCTCCGATTGTTCACATTGAAGAAGATGAACTGCGCGAAGCCTTTAAGGGCGAAAGCGCAGCTGACATCTTTATCACCTCGAAAGCCATTCTCACCGACGCGCCAAGTCCCGGCGAAGCTTTCCGCATGGATGACGTGCCGGGCGTGGCTGTGGTTGTGGGAGAAGCCGAAGGCCGGAAATGTGCCCGCAGCTGGAAATATTTTGATCCAGCAGATGCAGACCCGGAATTTCCCGATATAACACCTCGAGACGCAGAAGCGGTAAGAGAGTGGGATAGTCGCGCATGAACATGCTGAACCCGGCGAAGGGTGAGTCAATCAATCTGGCGCGTTTCGCCTGGGGGCTGGCCATTATCGGTGTGATCTTCTTTTTCGATCAGCTGACCAAGTATTTCGTGCTCAACACGGATACCTTCAACGCGCTGGGCTGTCTCAACGGCACCGAGTATTGCGGGCGGATTGAGCTTTCGAGCCTTGTGGATCTCTCCATGGTCTGGAACCGGGGGTTCAGCTTCGGTCTGGCACAATCCGAAGGCATATGGCGCTGGATTTTGGCTGGTGTGCAACTCGCCATTGGTGGCCTGTTCTTTGTCTGGCTTTTGCGAGCGCGCTATCGCCTGACGGCGCTTGCTTTGGCGATGGTTGTTGGCGGCGCAGTCGGTAATCTGGTGGATCGGGTGCGTTTTGGCGCGGTGGTCGATTTCATTGATTTTTCCGGGCCCTGGTTTGGCATTCAATTCCCGCTGCCGGATGCGCTCTCCTTCATTGAAGGCATTTTCACCGCCCCCCGAAATCAGGATGGCGTGCTTGGGCTCGGCTTTCCTTATGTCTTCAATATTGCAGACTCAGCGATTACTGTCGGGGCGATTCTTCTGATCGTGGACCAATTCTTACTGAAGCGTCATAGTTAGAGTGCTGGATCACCCGGAAAAACCGCGCTACACACAACGAGAAACCAAAACGAAAGAGGCTGGTTCGATGAAATCAAAGGCATTGGCATTGGGTAGTGTCGCCATGGCCACTCTGACCGTAACCGGATGCGGCTCGCTCGGTTCGGCTGCCGGATTTGGCAAACGCGCACCGGACGAGTTCAACGTTGTCACAAAGGCGCCGCTTGTCGTGCCGCCTGAATACGCGCTGCGTCCACCAAATGTTGGTGCGGAACTGCCACAGGAACTCGACGCGGGTACGCGTGGCCGCACAATTCTGTTTGGTCAGGAGCTCGGGCAGGATGCGTCTGCTGGCGAGCGGGCTTTGATTGCTTCTGCCGGCGCGACGGCGTCTGACGTCGGTGTCCGCACACGCGTCGACTATGAGAACGGCCAGATCATTCGCAAGAGCTCGAGCTTTGTCGGACAGGTACTGAACTTCGTTCCGCTGAGCAATTCGTCGACCGATGCTGAAGGCAATCCGCTTGACGCTGAGGCCGAAACGCAACGCCTTCGCGACATTGATGCGGCGAACAATGCCACTGGCGGCGAATCTGTGGTCATTCAGCGCGATGCTGGTGGCTTCAAACTGCCAGGAACCTAACAGATTCCGGTTCGGCGATTACAAAATTCAGGAGGCCCCATGCGAACTTTGAAAACACTGGCCCTCGCAGGGGCCGCTCTCATTTTCAGTGCCGGGGCCAATGCCTCCGATACGGACGAATGGGCGCCGGAAACCTTCACACTTGAGAACGGTATGGAAGTGCTGGTGCTTCCCGACCATCGCGCGCCTGTCGTCACGCATATGGTCTGGTACCGTGTGGGTGCAGCTGACGAGCTTCCGGGCAAATCCGGTATCGCGCATCTCTTCGAACATCTGATGTTCAAAGCTACTGACGACATTCCGGCGGGTGAATTTTCAAAGATCGTCGCGCGCAATGGCGGGCAGGACAATGCCTTCACCAGCTGGGATTACACAGCCTATTTCCAGCGTGTCGCGAAAGATCGCCTCGAAACCATGATGGAAATGGAAGCCGAACGGATGACCGACCTCATCCTGACGGAAGACGTTTTCGTATCGGAACGTGACGTCGTGCGCGAAGAGCGTCGTCAGCGCGTCGACAACAATCCGGGCTCTATCCTGTTTGAAATGATGATGGCTGATCTGTTCGTCGACCATCCTTATGGCATTCCGGTGATTGGCTTCATGGATGAAGTTGAGGCCTTAAGCCTCGAAGACGCCACCGATTTTTATGGCTATTGGTATGGCCCGGAAAAGACGGTTCTGGTCGTTGCTGGCGACATCACTGCCGCCGAGCTCAAGCCCATGGCGGAAGAAATTTATGGCGTGATCGAACCGAAGGGCGATCTTCAGGAGCGCGATTGGCCCGAAGTCAAACCTCTGACCGAATCCAAGACGCTGACCCACACTGACCCGAAAGTCCGACAGGAAGCTTGGGATGAATACTGGCAAGGCACGTCTTACAGCCTGCCTGAGGCTGGCCTCGATCCGCATGCGCTCGATGTCGCGACACAAATTCTCGGCGGTGGTCGCACCTCACGCCTTTATCAGGCGCTGGTCGAAGAGCAGAAAATTGCCGTCGATGCCTATGCCTGGACGTGGAATGATCTCAAAGCCAGCGGCTTCATCTCCGTTGGTGCCTCGCCAGCTCGCGGCGTGAGCCTCGATGCCTTGTCAGTTGCAGCTCACGAGGTGATTGATGAATTCCTCGAGAACGGCCCCACTGAAGAAGAGCTGGCGCGCGCCAAGTCCAATCTTGTCGCAAGCGAGATTTTCCAGCGCGATAGCCAGATGGCGATGGCCCAGATTTACGGTTCTGCGCGGGCTCGCGGCGATAGCCTCGAGGCGATTGCCGCCTGGCCGGATGAGGTCGAATCCCTCACGGCAGAGCAAGTACGCACCGCGCTTGCCAAATATCTGAGCGACAAGCCCTCTATCACCACACACCTTCTGCGCCCGGAGAATTGAGATGAACTGGAAACTGCTTTCTCTCTCGACTGCGCTGTTTGCGTCTCTTGCTGCCTGTGCGCCGCCTGAAAAGCCGGATGAGCCGGTTGCGCCTGCAGAAACCGAAACACCTGCTGCGGAAGAGGCCAAAACAGGCCTCTCCAATATTCAGGTCGTTGAGACAGATGATGGCTATGCCGCCTGGCTGGTGACTGAGAATGCCATCCCGATTGTGTCGGTCAATATGGCGTGGCGCGGTGGTGAAACCTCTGATCCTGACGATCTGCTCGGCGCGACAGGTCTGATGACTTACATGATGAATGAAGGCGCAGGCGATCTCGACTCCAAGGCCTATGCTGAGCGCATGCAGGACCTCAATATGAGCTTTGGTTGCTCGGGCGGTGATGACTGGACGAGCTGTTCCATGACAACTCTGGCCGAGAATTTCGAAGAGGCTATGGAGATGGTCCGGCTTGGTCTGACCGAAACCCGGTTTGACGAAGACCCGTTCAATCGCGCTGTGGAGGAAACGGTTGTTGGCCTTCAGCAGGCAGAGACAAGTCCGGGCACGATTGCCGGTCGTGCTTTTTTTGAGGCCCTCTATCCTGAACACCCTTATGCGCGTTGGTCGACGCCTGAAACGGTTCAGGCGGTGACGATCGACGACGCCATTGCACGCCGTGATGCAATCATGGCGAAGGATAATCTCCTCATTACCGTCGTGGGTGATATCACACCGGATGAATTGCGCCCGGTCATAGAAGAGACCTTTAGCGGCCTGCCGGCAGAGAGCGATGTTCCGGTTGTTGAGGATGTGGTTCTGAAACCTGCCCAATCCGAGCCTATCGTGAAGGAACTCCCGCAACCTCAGTCTCTCGTTGCCTTTGTTGCACCTGGCTTGATGCGTGATGATCCGGACTTCTTCGCGGCCTATGTGACAAATTACATTGTTGGCGGCGGCGGATTCTCTGCACGTTTGATGGATGAAATCCGCGAAGAACGTGGCCTGACCTATGGCATCTACACCTCGCTTTCAGCACAAAACCATCTTGGCCGCTGGTCCGGATCGGCGCAGACGGCGAACGAGAATGTCGGTGAACTGATTGGCGTGACCAAAGCTGAGCTCCACAAGATTGCGACGGAAGGCCCGACCGAGAAAGAACTCGCTGACGCGAAGTCCTATCTGACGGGCGCCTATCCGCTCGGGTTTGACTCCAATTCCAAGATCGCCGGCCAGATGATGGGCATTCGTCAGGAAGAGCTGGGCATGGATTACTTCACAACGCGGAACGACATGGTCGAAGCGGTCACGCTCGACGATGTGAAGCGTGTGGCAGCTGAATATCTGGCGCCCGAGAACTTTACCTTCGTGGTCGTCGGCCAACCCGAAGGCATGGACGAGATTGAGAGCCATTACGAAGCAGCTCTTGCGGGTGAGTGAGACTGCTAAGGACGCTGCGGAGTAATCAAACGTCTCGTTAACATTTGGACAGATTGATCCCCACCCTCGGTCGGGAAATCAAATACGATTTCTTGTCCTCCCGAGTCCTCCCCTTTTTAAGAGGAGGAGGGGCAAGTGGCACGGTCTGCTCTCCCCCTTGAGAAGGGGAGCTGGAGGGGGATCCATCCTCAGAAGCAATGCTACGTTAGAAGCTGTCCTTGTGAATAACGGTAGGTGTTGAACGCCCCCGGTATCGCGGGCTGGCCTAATCCATTAACCTTGGCCGGAGCGTTGCTCAAGCTTTGCTGTCCGTTAGGGCGTGTACATCGGCGCCTTGTACTTATAGCCTTCAGGCACTGGTGAAACACCTTCAGGCCGATTTGTCGTAATTCTGGGAGACGTCGCTGCTTTTTCAATTAAACCATCAAGTTCTGTGGACATCTTTAGATAACTTGGACTACCACCCACTTGTCCCCAATGGATGCCACGTAGAGCAATCTCTCCGGTGACGAAATTACATTGATATACTGGCCCACCAGACATCCCTTGAGCTGAATCACACTGTGCACTATCGCTTCTATTCGATCGAACAAGCACCGGTCCGTCCTGCCCCATTGCTCCTAAAACTCCATCTATACTAGAGTTGTTACTAGGCGCACAACTAGAGATCGAAGCATAGGCGTCATCTTGGGTACCTGGAAATCCAGCTACCAGATACGAATTGTCTCGATTTATTCTATCAAATTCAAACTGGCCTCTATCAACTGAGATAGGCCAGATTGAGGTAAACCCATTTGAAGTATAGGCGTCAATGGTAAGAGCTATTTGCTCATATTGGGGGTTCAAAAAGCAACCACCATTTTTAGCACTGTAGACCACAGCATTGGGCACATGACATAAGTAATCTTTGGGGAAATAATCCAATATTCGTCGAGATTCGCCAGTAATGCCATCCGCCTCCCACTGCCTATATTCCGCATCCAAAATACTACTCAGCCCACTTCTCAAACTACAACTACAGGAGTTGTCTGATCGAGTTGTAATTGAGTAGAAAACATGTGCTGCGGTCAAAACAACATGAGGATAATCAGTTACGGCCCCAGAACCAACTCTGTTCCCCGCTACATCTATCCTACCTATAAAGCTACCAGCACAAAAGCTTTGGGCGTTGTATCTGTTCAAAACGTACATACTTGTTGCAAGATATTCATCAAACTCAACGACCTCCTCATCATTTCCGGCAACCGCTCCGCTACCAGATTCCGGGCGAGTGATGCTGGCTGAAGATCTTACCTGATCCCTTATTCCGCCTTGGCAAGCATTATCGCAGTTCTGACCTGCCAACAAAATGGATGCTGTGACGGTGAACACAACGCCTAGAAAAAGTGCTTGTAGAAAACGGGCTGATTTCGTCTCAAGCAGGCTCACAGAAGTCTCCCCTTGAAGCATTCAGCATTATCGTTAACGGCATATGTAGAATGCAATCTAAGTACTAAGTGCATTTTTAGAGTCAAAGTACTAAACCCGCAATACTACCGGAAAAGTTGCGGCTTGTTTTTGCTGTCGAATTGTGGTCTGCGACCTATGAGGCCATCGCAGATAATCCGCTCATTTATCCTTAGACAGACATTCGAGAGGGATATCGGACAAACTTCTACCAATCGGACATCATCTATTTTCGGGTTAAAGCCGATTTCGTGGAGATCATGGCGGTCCTGGGACGGCAAAGCCATGAGGGTTGGTTGTAGAGCTTGTGGAAATCGGTAGGCGGTGAGCTCGCCCGCTATCGTGAGACCGGCTAATCCATTAACCTCTTTCGTATGGCCGACGATTCGTTTTCTCCCTCCAGATCTAACCGCGCAGGCGGCATTCGCCTGTTACCGCCGGAGGCCGTGAACCGGATTGCGGCGGGCGAAGTTGTCGAACGCCCGGCGGCGGCCATCAAGGAATTGGTCGAAAACGCGCTCGATGCAGGCGCGCGCCACATCATTATCGAAGCCGAAGATGGTGGGCGGAGCTTTTTCCGCGTGTCAGATGATGGCTGCGGTATGGACGAAAGCGAGCTGTCTCTGGCGGTTGAGCGCCATGCCACATCGAAATTGTCGTCTGATGCTGAAGGCCATGTTGATCTTCTGAATATTTCCACCCTTGGCTTTCGCGGCGAGGCGCTACCGAGCATTGGCTCTGTTGCGCGGATGACTTTGCTCTCGCGGTCGGAAAGTTCGGACGAGGCTTTCCAGCTGTCGGTTGAGGCTGGCTTGAAGTCCGATCCGAAGCCTGCCGCCTGGTCGAGCCTGTCGCCCCACGGCACCGTGATCACTGTGGAAGATCTGTTCTATGCGACACCGGCCCGCCTGAAATTCCTGAAATCAGAGCGCTCTGAAAGTCTCGCCATTTCGGATGTCTGTCGCCGTCTCGCCATGTCGCGCGCGGATGTCGGGTTTGAGCTGATCCAGAATGGCCGGTCTGTCTTCAAAATGAAAGCCGAAACAGGAAGCCCGGAAGAGGCGCGGCTGGCTCGGCTTGGCGCCATTATGGGCCGCGAGTTTCGCGAGAACGCGATGGAAATCGCCGCCGAAAAGGAAGGCGTTCTGATCTCCGGATTTGCGGGCCTGCCCACCCTCAATCGCGGCAATGCCCAGCATCAATATCTGTTCGTGAATGGCCGTCCAGTGAAGGACAAGCTTCTCACGGGCGTCATCCGTGCGGCCTATCAGGATTTCCTGGCGCGCGACCGTCATCCCATGGCGGCGTTGTTCGTCGATCTCGATCCAGAGGCGGTGGATGTGAACGTCCATCCCGCCAAGACCGAAGTCCGTTTCAGGGACGCACAGCTTGTGCGGGGCCTCCTGATTGGCAGTCTTCGCCACGCGCTGGCCGATGCCGGGCATCGCGCCTCGACAACTGTCGCGGGGGCGGCACTGCACAAAGCCAATGTCGAGACCGAAGCGCCACGACCTAGCCTCTGGCAAAGTTCAAGTTTCTATCGAGAGCCGATGCCGAGCCGTCCGGTCATGTCGTCGCCTGATATTATGCCAGAGCTGAATGGCGGCTTTTCTGAACAGTCCGCCGAGAGTTATGCGCCGCCGCCCTCCAGCGCGCCTCAGCCAGAGGGTGAACCTTATTCCGTCCGGGTCGAGCAGGATCAGTCTACCCCCGCAGTAGAGGCCCTGCCGCTCGGCCTTGCTAAGGCGCAACTGCACGAAACCTATGTCATCGCCCAGACCAGAGACGGCATTGTGATTGTCGACCAGCATGCCGCCCATGAGCGGCTTGTCTATGAGCGCATGAAGTCGGACATGGCCGCCACGGGTGTGCGTCGGCAGGCGCTGCTCATTCCTGAGATCGTCGAACTGACTGAAGATGAGGCCGGGCGCGTTTTGGCCCGCTCGGAAGAACTTCTCGAACTCGGGCTTGAAGTCGAACCCTTTGGGGGCGGCGCAATCTGCGTTCGCGCCACACCTGCTCTGTTCGGCAATATGAATGTGCATGGTCTCTTGCAGGACCTTGCCGATGACTTTGCCGAATATGAAGCCGGTTTGAGCCTCAAGGAACGGTTTGAAGAGGTGATGGGCAATATGGCCTGTCGCGGCTCGGTTCGTGCCGGGAGGCGCCTCACAAGCGACGAGATGAATGCGCTGCTTCGCCAGATGGAAGCGACGCCTTATTCTGGCCAGTGCAATCATGGTCGCCCAACCTATGTCGAGTTGAAACTGGCTGACATTGAGCGTCTGTTCGGGCGGCGATAGCTCCAAAAATCGGGTAAAAAAAAGGGGTGCATGGATCACATGCACCCGAAGGCATTGGGTGTGAGCCTCGTCGCAAAGCGGGGAATGGCGACAACGCTCAGATGGCGTAAATTGGGAACAGACCTAGCGGCCTGATTTGCCTTTTGGCTTTCCGGTGACCGCAGGTTTCACAGCAGGCTGAGCAGGTTTGGCGCCAGGTTTAGATGGTTTGCCAACTTTTTTAGACATGGACATCGTCCTAAGGGTGCGAGCGGACAACTGGCTCGCCAGGCATTGAAGCACACTGCCTCAACAGCGGGTAAATGGGAGGGCAAAGACCTGTCGGCAAGTGGCTTAAAAATTGTTACAAAAAATGTGATTTCAGGCGCGAAACATGGCCGCGAATACCGTCCTTGTCTTATCCCTCAGCGGTGATCCAGCCCCGAAACAACCAGATCAAAACGGGCATAATCAGATAGGTCATCAAGGTGACGATCGTCGCGACGGACAGAATGGTGACCAGAAAGATTTGCTCTGGAAACATTCGAACCAGAAAATCCGGAATAAAATAGACAGGCGCCAACAACCCCAAAAACGTTAGAACAGCCATTCTGTGTTTCGGCAGAGGTTTGCAGGCGGGTAGCTCTTTTCTGAATGATTGAAGCATAGTGGTGGTCCTTGCGATGGGTGTCGCACGGCGCTCATTTCAGCTGAACGCCGCACGCTTGGTTGATGTCAATTAACGCCGGCCATCTGGCTTGCGCTGGCGCGAACCTGACCCACCAGAGCAGCCCAATCCATGTCGAGCGCAGAATAGACATCCATGGCCTCAGGCGCAGCATTATCCGCCAGGATTTCGACCATCAGGCTGGCACCATCAGCTATGATGACGCCGCTCTGGATCAGACGCGCCATGCCGGTCTCCCTCTTTGTGAGATTGAATGTTCCGCTGACGTCGACGGCGACATAAGATTCAAAGCCTTCCCGAACGGCTCGCATAGCTGGAAATGCGGCGCAGACTTCCAGTGATACGCCCGCAAAAATAAGCTTTGTCCGCCCCGTTTCGCGAATGGCTTGCTCCACGCGTGGATCATCCCATGCATTGACGCTGGTTCGGTCGATAAAGGTATGATCCGGCAGCGCTTGCTGCAGCTCCGGGAAAGCCGGCCCCCACAATGTGTCGGCCGATGTGGTCGTTGTCACGATGGGGAGCCCGAGCGCTTTCGCAGCTTTGGCAAGCCCGACAACATTGTGTTTCAGCTCGGCAACCGAGTAATCACGAATGCCGGTCATGAGCCCGACCTGATGATCGACAAGGATGAGGGCGGCGTTACCTGCTGTAAGTGGCTCTGGATTGTAGTTTGAAGATGTCATGTTGGTTTCCTTTTCAGGGATTGAGTTGGTTGATTGTCGGAGGTGATCAGGCGTCGATACTGCCGAGCTTCCCGTCCTTATGGGCGGCGACCATGGCATCGACTTCATCCTGGGTGCTCATGGCGAACGGGCCTTTCTGAACGAAGCGCTCTTCGACGGGCGCAGCTTGCAATATGGCGATATGTGCACCGGCTTCGGCGGTCAGAACGAGACGCTGATTGGCGTCTGATCGTCGGAAAGAGATCGACTCATCACGGCTAAGCATAACGGTTTTGCGATCCAACCTGGCTGTGGCGGCACCATCAATGACGAGAATAAAGGCCGATTTTCCGGTTGGCACGGTGTGCTCAAAGCGACCACCTGCATCCAGCATGACATCGAGAATTGTCATGGGGAGAGCCGGAGAGCTATGGCCCCGGGCATTTCCCGATTCGCCCAGCATCAGCCTCGCTCGGTATCCATTGCCGCTGAGGATCGGCATGTCAGAGGCTTTGACGTGTAGTGATGTTGGCGCATCGTATTTCATCCGTGCGGGCAGATTGACGAAAACCTGAAGCGCATGGGTGTGTCCGCCGGGTCTTGGCTTTTCATCATGCACCGCGCCCCGACCCGCTTTCAGCCAATAGAGGTCGCCAGGCATCAGATCCACGTCGTTTCCAAGGCTGTCCTTGTTATGAAAGCGACCCTGACTGTCTTCAAGCAGGATGGAGACTGCAGAGAGACCGGCATGGGCATGCGCACCAAATGTCGGCTCGGTCATCACGAAATGGTCCACCATGATCAGAGGATCCATAGCGCCCTCATACATGCCGTGTCTGAAGCTCAGTGCGTTGAAGCCGTCGCCGACAGAGAATGGATTTCCTGAAACAATATCGCGGCGCTTATTGGGGGCCGCCTGTGTGTCCGTGGGTGTGTCGAAAGGCATTTTGGATCTCCTCTTAGTGTTTGAGGAATCTAAATTCGAGACGACCGAACGGGAAGATGCTTTACTTCGGACTTATCGTTCCATAAATGGAACCATGAAGCACAATGAACAACTCGATCTGAACGACTATTTTTACTTCTTCCATGTGGTGGAGAAGCGCGGCTTCGCGCCGGCAGGACGCGCGCTGGGAATTCCGAAGTCGCGACTTAGTCGTCACATCGAACAATTGGAAGCCCGTCTGGACGCACGGCTCATTCAGCGCACATCCAGACAGTTTGCCATAACAGATGTCGGAAAAGCCTTCTTTCGTCATGCGAAAGCAGTTGTCGAAGAAGTCAGGGCTGCCGAGGCACATGTGAAGCAAAGCAAAGAAGCCCTCACAGGAAAAATCCGACTGTCCTGTTCCGTCGGGGTCGCCCAATTTGCCTTGGAGGGCCTGATTGCAGACTTCATCAAAGCGCATCCAAACGTCGAAATTGGCCAGTTTGTGACAAATGACATGGTCAATCTGATCGAAGCTGGAATTGATCTCGCGATCAGAGGGCATGTCGACAATCTGCCTGACTCCACTCTTATCCAGAAACGCGTTGCAAATGTGGAGTGGCGCCTGTTCGCGTCACCGCGTTATCTGGCGGATTTTGGACATCCCGCGAGCCCCGATGATCTGAAAGATCATAAAGGTCTGTGTTTGGGCTGGAATTCGGATATCGCGCAATGGAATTTGCGCTCGGACACAGGCGCAGAAAGTCAAATCGAGTTTATTCCGCGCTTGAGCAGTGACGACATGGTGACGCTGAAAAGCGCGAGCGCCTCGGGATTGGGGATTGTGTCCCTGCCTGCTTATGTCTGCCAATCAGATGTGGATGCGGGGCGACTGGAACAAATCCTTCCCGGCTGGTCATCAGGAAGCGCGACACTTTCAATGGTACAGCCCACACGCAAGGGCGTTCTTCCGGCCGTGAGCGCATTCGCTGAACACATCTCGACTGAGCTACCCAAACAGGTGTCCATCAGGCCGTCATCTATGCCGTAAGCTTAGCACGCTGGTCGGGAAGGCGAGACAGCCCGAATAAACTGCGATACGAACGCTCTCATGACTCCTTTCGAGAAAACCTATGCTGGCGAAGAGCCTGTCCGCGTCAATAAATGGCTGGCACAGTCCGGCGTGTGTTCAAGGCGCGAAGCCGAAGGCCTCATTCTGGCCGGCAATATCTATATTGACGGGGAAAAGGTCGAGGATGCCGGACGTAAAATCCTGCCCGGTCAAACCCTGAAATTCTCAGAAGCCGGGGCTGAAGCGCTCGCTGCCAAGAGAACGGTGATGCTGAATAAGCCGGTTGGCTATGTCTCCGCCACACCGGAAGAGGGGCAGGTGCCTGCGATCCGATTGCTGACCGACGAAAACCGTGTCGGTAAAGGGGCGCATGTGTCGGCAAATGACAGCCTTGCACCGGTGGGTCGTCTCGATATGGATTCGCGCGGACTGCTCATTCTGTCTGATGACGGTACCGTCGCCAAAGGCGTGATCGGACCCGAGGCCGATCTCGAGAAAGAATACATTGTGCGGGTGCGCGGACGGATCACGCGGCAGGCGCTAAAACTCCTCAATCACGGTCTCGAGCTGGATGGTTATAAACTGAAACCCGCCCGCGTTTCACAAATGGCCGACCAGACACTTCGCTTTGTGCTCACCGAAGGCCGAAACCGGCAAATCCGCCGCATGTGTGATCTGGTAGAATTGCGAGTGATCGATTTGGTCCGCGTTCGAATTGGTGCCCTTAAAATGGGCGGCATGGCCGAAGGGACTTGGAAAGAGTTGAAGCCTGACGAGATTCAGGCGCTTCTCAGAAACCCAAGTCTTGATGAACTAAGAGGGAAGCGGAACCAATGATCAGAAAACTGATGGTCGTTGCGGCAGGTCTGTTCCTCTCTGCCTGTGCAAATGCCGAGGAGCCTCGCGTGTCTGATCCGACCCAAAAGCCTGACGGCTTCGTCAACGCGACAGAGTATATTCACGGTTTGAAGTCGGATGTGCGGTATGTCGGGAATAACAATTTCATTGGTCGTCCGATCAATGGCTATGACGCTTCGGTCTGTTATCTCACAATTGAGGCCGCTGATGCCCTGGCAGAAGTTCAGGCCAAACTGTCCGGCTTTGGCCTCGGACTGAAAGTGTTTGATTGTTATCGACCGGCCCGCGCTGTTGCCAATTTTGCGAGCTGGGCACGTGATCTGGATGACCAGATAATGAAGTCGGAATTTTATCCGAATGTCGCCAAATCGCGCCTGTTCGAACTGGGATATATCGCTGAACGCTCTGGCCATTCCCGCGGCAGCACGCTGGATCTGACCATTATCGACGCCAAAACCGGCGAAGAACTCGATATGGGCTCGCCCTGGGACTTGTTTGACAGCTTGTCCTGGCCTTCTGATCCGCGTCCGAGTGTCGAACAACGCGGCAACAGAGCTTTGTTGCAAACCATCATGCTCGAAAACGGCTTCCGCGGAATCAAGGAAGAATGGTGGCATTTCACGCTCAACAATGAGCCGTATCCGGACACCTATTTCGATTTTCCGATTCGCTGATCACAGCTCGTCATGCTGCAGCGCAGATTGCTCGCGCGAAAAAGCTGTGAGAGGCTTCTTCCATCCTGAGGTGTGAGAACATTATGAAATCGGTCTTTGCAATTATGACACTCGCAGCGAGCCTCGCACTGACGCCAATGGCGTCGGCAGCGGGTTACATTAAATTTGACGGCATTGAAGGTGAGTCGAAAGACTCAAGGCGTTCAGGCTGGATCAATATTGATCGCGTAACGGAAGGGTATTCACGGCCTTCGCCCGCCGGAGCCGCCTCTGGTCGCATGCGTGCAAGTTTATCAACGTCTGGGCTGACATTCGAAAAAGAAATCGATGCCACAAGCCCGTTATTGCGACGCGCGATTACAAGAGGCGAAAGCTTTAAGGAGGTCAGCGTTGATCTCACAGAGTCGCGTGGCGGGCAACCCTATATGACGATTAAGCTCACCAGCGTCACATTGACCGATCTGAATGCGTCCATGGATGATGGGGAAGCATCTGAAACGATCACGCTGAATTATGAATCCATTGAATGGACCTATCCAAAGGCTGATGCCGGTGGACGCAGTTCCGGCGACGTGACGGCTTCCTACAACTTCATGACAGGCCGTTAGCCGTCCATTTCTTGAGGAGACTAAGCGTTTTGTAATGCACTGACCCTTGTGTCACGAACAGATCACCCCGCAATATGATGTTTAAATTGCGGGGTTGATATGAAACGATTTTTACTTTCGGCGGCCGGACTGGCGGTTATGTCCGGCGCTCAGTTTGCGACAGCTCAGACACAGGGCTGGTATCAGACGCCCGCTTTGAATGATCAGGCGCTGATTTTCGCCAGTGAAGGAGATCTCTGGCGCGCGGAACCGACGGGCGGAACAGCGGTCCGGCTGACGACGCATTCCGAGATCGAGAGCTCCCCCATGCTATCGCCGGACGGTCGTCGGATTGCCTTCGATGCGAGCTATGATGGTCCGTCTGAAATCTACGTGATGCCAGCCACCGGCGGCGTGCCGGAACGAGTCACTTTTGAAGGCGGTGGCGTCACAATTCGCGGCTGGCTCGACGATTCGCATCTGTTATACCGCACCACCAATTTGCCCGGCACCGTTCCGATGATGCTGCGCATTCTCGACCTCACAACTGGAAAAACCGAAGATATTCCGCTGTCTGGAGTCGATCAGGCCGCATTGAGTGACGATGGTTCCACACTGTTTTTCACCCGCTACGGCCTCTCAATGTTCAACGACAATGCCGTCCTCTATCGCGGGGGCCGTATGGCTCAGCTATGGCGATACGAAATGGGCAGCAATGAAGAGGCTGTTCGGCTGGCGGCAAACTTTGAGGCGCCCATTCGCCATCCCATGGTCTCTGACGGCGTCATTTATTTTGTGTCAGACAAGTCTGGTACCGACAATTTCTGGTCCATCCCGGCAGAGGGCGGTGCGCCAACACAGCTCACCAGTTTCAGCGAAGGTCAGATCCGCTCGCCTTATCTTTTCGGCGGTGAAGTGGTTTACCAGTCGGGCGCGGACCTTTTCCGGTATGACATTTCAGCGAACACAGCTGCGAAGCTTGATCTGTTCCTGATGAGCGATGGCGACTATCAGCGCGATCGCTGGATATCTGATCCGCTCAGCTATCTCGAAGATGCGCGAATTGCGCCATCCGGTGACAGCGTGACGATCACCGCGCGCGGGCGGTTCACCACAGGGTTCACGCGCGATCGGCGTCGTGTGGAGTATCAGGTGCCGGACGGGTATCGCGCCCGGTCTGCGAATGTCAGCGGCGATGGCGACTGGGTGTATGTCATTCTTGATGGCGACAAACAGGGAGAGATCTGGCGCTTTCCGACCGATGGCCTTGGTGAGGGCGAAGCGGTGACGTCTGGCTCAGACACCTATATTTGGTCTGTTGTGCCTGTTCCGGATAGCGCGGACTTTCTCTACACCGATAAAAAGGGCCGCTTATTCCTCTATGATGCCGAAGCGGGCGCGGCGAAGGAAATCGACAAGACCCCGTCGAGCAATGATTATGCGTTTGGCGATTTTTCCTGGAGCGGAGATGGCCGTTATCTCGTTTATACCGGCTATGACGGGCGCGATATTCCGCGCGTCATGCTCTATGACACAGAAACCAGCGAAAACCATGAGCTGACCTCTGGCAAATATGAATCGCACTCACCGGCTTTTTCGCGCGATGGCGACTGGCTCTATTTCATTTCCAACCGGCATTTCGACGCCTCGCCCGGGTCTCCATGGGGAGACCGGAATATGGGGCCTGCCTTTGATGAGCGCGGGAAGCTCTATGCTTTGCAGCTGAATCCGGAAGCCGATTTCCCATTCGAGATTCCGAATGAACTGGATCTGGATGAAGATGACGAGTCTGACGCCGATGAAAGCGAAGAAGAGTCCGAGGACGAAGAGGACGCCGCCGAAGATGAGGCGGAAAGTTCGACACTTGTGCTCGATGGACTCGCCGAGCGTCTATGGGAAGTGCCGGTCGAGTCCGGCAATTATTACGGGCTCGCCACCAGCGCCAATCATTTGATTGTTCTCGAAGACGACGGCAGCAGCAACGCCATCATGCGCGTAAAGTTCACGTCTGATGATCCGGATATCGATAAGTATACGGGCGATGTCACCGGTTTTGAAATCTCGTCTGACGGTAAAAAACTGATGGTTCAGAAGGGACGGGGCTCCCGAACAAGCTTCTATCTCGTCAATCCGGATAAAAGCTTTCCATCGGACACGGGCACAAGCCGCATCCGGATTTCAGACTGGAAACTGCGGGTAAACGCCAAGGAAGAATGGCAGCAGATGGCGCATGACGCCTGGCGTCTGCACCGCGATTTTGCCTTTGATCCCGGCCTTCGCGACGTAGACTGGGAGGCTGTCGGTGATCGCTTCCTGCCCTTGGCGGAGCGCATCGGGCATCGGGTCGAGCTAAATGATTTTCTGGCGCAGATGGTGGCTGAACTCGGCATTCTGCACAGTCAGGTCCGCACAGGCGATCTGCCGTCCGATGATGAAGGCGCGTCCTCTGGCTTCCTTGGGGCAACTTATTCGGAAGTCGGAAATGGCCTTCTTATAGACGATATTTATCAGGGTGAGCGCGATCATCCCAGGACACTTGGCCCGCTTCTGAAGCCGGGCGTGGATATCGAGATTGGGGACATCATAACCGGCGTGGATGGGCGTTCGATCAGCAGCAAAGCAGATCTTGGCGTGGCTCTCACTATGAAGGCAGGGGATCAGGTGCTCATCGAATTCACCCGAGCAGGTGAGGAGATGAAAGAGATTGTGACACCCGTATCCTCCGGAACCGTCAGCCGGCTGCGGTATGCGGACTGGGTTCAGTCCCGCCGTGATGCGGTTGCCGAGAAAACAGACGACAAATTTGGCTATTTGCACCTTCGTGCCATGGGGGCATCTGATCTCGAAAGCTTTGTGCGCGATTTCTACGAGCATTTCGACAAGGATGGTCTGATCATCGATGTTCGCGGAAACCGTGGTGGCAATGTCGATAGTGTTATTCTGGCAAACCTTCTGCGTCGCGCCTGGGCCTTCTGGAATGGTCTGGAAGGCGGACCGGTCTACACCAACATGCAGCAGGCCTTCCGTGGCCACCTCATCATCTTGATTGATGAAGGCACGTATTCTGATGGCGAAACCTTCTCCGCCGGTGCGAAAGCGCTCGACCTTGCGCCATTACTCGGCACCAGGACGGCCGGCGCGGGCATCTGGTTGTCTGACCGGAACCGGTTGTCAGATCGTGGTCAGGCTCGGGTCGCAGAGTATGGGCAATTCGGGCTGGACGGCCGTTGGCTGGTAGAAGGTCGTGGCGTGTCTCCAGACATTGAGGTGGAGAACCTGCCTCACGCCTCTTACCTGGGTGAAGATGCCCAGCTGGATGCTGCGATTGCCTGGCTAGAAGAGAAACTGACAACTGACCCGATCCCGGAACTGGTGCCGCAGCCAATTCCGCCTGTAGGTGAATACGGTCAGGATGTGGAATAGCGGCCGCAGCGGGCCGGGTAACCGTACTTTCCACTTGCCAATATCTGGAAACCTCATAGCTTTTCAGCCATGACAGAACAGAATGACTTGCTCGCCCAAACAATTGAGGAAGACAAAAATCTTCTTTTTGGGCGAGTGCTCGACGGACAGGGCGGCGCTCGCACAATTGACTGGGAGAGCGCGAAGACCTGGACCCCCGAAAAACCCGGCGAAGTGCTCTGGCTCCATCTTGATCGGACGCAACCTGACGTCATGGAATGGCTCCGTACGGGGCTTGATCTGCCGGATGCCACCTATGATTTTCTGATCTCGAATGACACCCGGCCAAGGGCGTTTTCTGAGGATGGCTCCCTGGTTGCCACACTGCGCGGCGTGAATTTTAACCCCGGTGCCAAACCGGAAGACATGATCGCCATGCATATCTATGCGAATGAGCAGCGTGTTCTGACCCTGCGGCGCCGGAGATTACAGAGCCCGCGTGATGTCATGGCGGCGCTGGATGAGGGCCATGGGCCTAAAACTGCCGGCTCGCTGGTTACCGAAGTCGTTGAACAGTTGGTTGTGAAGGTCAGCTCGGCCATTCTCAATATGAATGAGCGGCTGGATCATCTCGAAAATCTTGATGTGGAAGATGATTTCGATCAGGCCCTCGACGACATCGCCGCCATCCGCCGGAATTGTCTCGCATTAAAACGCCATATGTCGCCGCAACATGAAGCGCTGTCGTCGATCGGGCGCGAGATGTTCAGCTGGATGAATGAAGCCGACCGTCGCGATATTCGGGAGGGAATTGCCCGGCTGCAGCGCTATCTGGAAGACCTGGATGTCTCCAAGGAAAGCGCGCTGCTGATCCAGGATGATCTCAACAGTCGAGCGGCCAGCCAGTCAAACAAGACCATGTATCTTCTGTCGATTGTGGCAGCAATTTTTCTTCCACTCGGTTTTATAACCGGTCTGCTCGGCATCAATGTGGGCGGCATGCCTGGCGTTGATAGTGCCCACGCATTCTGGATCACGGTAGTTCTTCTGGTCGGCCTGATGGGCGTTCAGCTTTACATTTTCAGGAAACTCAAATGGCTATAGACCGTATTCAGAACGATGAGTCAGACGCGCCTGAACCCTTGCTGACGAGCTTACCGGACGTTTCCGAAATTCAGACGCGCGTGATGGAATTTTACGATGCCTTGCGCGAACAAGTCTTCTCGATCACCGCGCTTTGGCAGGCACTTGCCATCGTTTCCGCGATTCTTCTGGGATATGGCTTATCCCGCTTGCCACGTAAGAAATTGCTCAGCCTCGCTGATGACCGGGACAATTCGAATTTTCTCTATCGCCTGTTTACGTCTCTGTCGAATATCATCTGGCCTCTGATATCGGTCATCCTTTTATGGGCAGTGACCATTCTGTTTGAAGCCCTCGAACTCCCGAATGATGGCTTACGGATCACGGCAAGCCTGCTGAATGCCTGGATCATTGTGCGCTTCATTTCGTCGAACATGAAAGACGGCGTTTTTTCCACCCTGCTTGCGATCTTTGCCTGGGTTGTTGCGGCCCTCTTCATTTTGCGGCTGATCGACCCGGTCAGCGCCGCTCTTGACCGGATGGCGATGGAGGTCGGGGATTTCCGCATCTCAGTCCTCAGCGTGTTGACCAGCGCGATTGTTGCCGGCATGGCGCTGTGGATCGGACGGATCCTGGGCGATGCAGCGCAAAGCCAGCTTAAGGGATCTAAAAGCCTGACGCCGAGCATGGCCGGCATTTTGGGACAGGTCGTCAAGATCGGATTGATGATCCTGGCCGTTCTCATTGCGCTGAACGCCGTGGGGATCAATCTCACCGCGCTGACCGTTTTCTCGGGTGCTTTGGGTGTCGGCGTCGGCTTTGGCCTGCAGGCCATTTTGTCGAACTTCATGTCTGGCATCATCATCCTGTTCGAAAAGACGATTAAGGTCGGCGATTTCATAGAGCTTCAGTCTGGCGTTACGGGGCTTGTGAAGGAAATCAACATCCGGTCGACCCTCGTCACCACCAATGACAATGTCGACATTCTCGTCCCCAATGAAGAGTTCATCAAATCCCGTGTCACCAACTGGACACTGAAAGAGACGGCTCGTCGAATTCGTCTGCCATTCGGTGTCTCCTATGGGTCTGACAAGGAATTGGTGCGCAAAGCGGGCCTTGAAGCCGCTGCAGACGTAGACTGGACAATCAGCCAGATTGAGGGCCGCGGCGCTCAGGTCTGGTTGACCGGGTTTGGCGATTCAGCGCTCGATTTTGAACTGGTCGTCTGGCTGAAAGACGAGGCTGTGGCGCGACCTGCCAAGGTTCAGGCGGACTATTACTGGGCGCTTCACACGGCGCTTCATAAATACGACATCGAAATCCCGTTCCCTCAGCGCGATCTCAATTTCCGCAACTCCTCGCCCGTTCGTGTTCAGATCGAGAATATACCGAAAAGCGAAACGGCGGATTAGTCCGGCGCAGAAGCCTTGGCGTCGATGGTGTAGGAATACTCGCCACCGGCATCAAAAACGATCTTCGCAGGTTTGTCGTTTCGAATCACCAGGCGCGGCTCACCAATGATGGCGGCGTTTTCGCCTTCGCCTTCTTTTATGGTGATGCTCAGAAGATTCTCCTCATTATCTTTTGGTGTAAGTTTCACGAGCAGTACGAGTTGTTGTTGATCTCCCGTGGGTGGTAAATCCAGTACGACATACTCATCATCGGATAACCTGACGGTGGTTTTTACCGTGCGTCGCTCCAGAACGTCACCATTCTGTTTGGAGAAGGCAGCAGAGAGTTCAAGATTGGTCGCCTCCGCGTACGCCAGTCGTGTTCCACCGAAAATCACAACCGCGAGTCCGGCGATGGCTGTTGCCAGTCCGGCGCTTCGTCGTAAATTTGATGTCGGCCGGTCTTCGGTAATCGGGGCGATATAATCATCAATCAGGTCACGCACGGCATTGCTGATCGTCTTGCCTTCCTGACCTGCTTTTTGCCGCAGTCTGTCTTTGGTCTCCGGATCGATCCGGACCTCCAGCAATTCGGTTTTCTTAGGTGCACGCCTGCGAGACATGTGGTGATCATCCGCCCTGATGAGTGACGGCTTCAGTGAGGCGGAATCCGTCGCCGAACTCAAGTTTAATCATAGTCATACAGCCGTGTTTCGTGTCCATACATTTCTATGCGACGCGTTTTGCCGCGAGTGCGACGGGCTTGAAGCTCATCCGGTGAACGGGGCAGGGGCCGAGTGTGGCCAGTGCTTCCATATGGGCCTTCACGCCGTAGCCCTTGTGCTTTGAGAAGCCATAGCCGGGATGGGTTTTGCAGAGCTCGGCCATGAGCCGGTCACGCGCCGTTTTAGCGAGGATGGAGGCGGCCGAAATCTCCGCCACTTTGCCATCACCTTTGATGATTGCTTCTGCGGTGCAGGGTAGATCTTTCGGGCAGTCATTCCCGTCAATCTGAATATGGTCTGGCGCAACGCCCATGGCCTCAATCGCGCGTCGCCAGGCCAGATGCGTGGCCTGACGGATATTGAGCTGGTCGATCTCTTCAGGGCTAGCCCAGCCAATGCCCCAGGCGAAAGCTTTTTCTTTCACCTCAATCTCGAGCGCGAGCCGCTTCTTCTCGGTGAGCTTTTTTGAATCGTTCAGGCCTGCAATCGGGCGATCGGGATGAAGGATCACAGCCGCCGCACTGACGGGGCCTGCCCATGGGCCGCGCCCGGCCTCATCGACACCGCAAAGGAGGTATGGTTTTGTCATTTCGTCAGAAAACACTGAGTCTGGAGGGCTTCAAATGGTCAGGACCAACGCAATCGTCATTCGGGAAACCGGCGGACCTGAGGTGATGTCGTATGACAGCGTTGATCTGCCGGACCCGAAGCCTGGTCAGGCGCTGGTGAAACAGACCGCAATCGGCCTCAATTTCATCGACACTTACATCCGGACGGGGCTCTATCCCGCCAAACTGCCAACGACGCCCGGTTTTGAGGGCGCGGGCGTAGTCGAGGCGGTCGGCGAGGGCGTGACCCATGTGAAACCCGGTGACCGGGTCGCCTATTCCACCTTCAGCGGGACTTATGCTGAATACGCGCTCGGACCGGCGGACCGGGCGGTGAAAATCCCCGATGGGATTGCCGATGATGAAGCGGCCGCTCTGATGCTGAAAGGCATGACGGCCTGGATGCTTCTGTTCGAAATCAAACGCGTAATGCCGGGTGATAAACTCCTCATATGGGCGGCTGCGGGCGGCGTTGGGTCTATTGCGACGCGCTGGGCCAAGGCGCTGGGCGCTTATGTCATCGGTGTGACTTCGACCCCTGAGAAAGCCGAATTGGTGAAAGCAAATGGCGCAGATGCGGTGCTCCTTTCTTCTGAAGATGTCCCGGCCCGCGTGAAAGAGCTGACGGGCAAAGGTGTTGATATCTCCATTGATGGCGTCGGCAAGGACAGCGCCATGGACAGTCTGAATTCGCTGCGCCCTTGCGGGCTGTACATCACCTTTGGCAATGCCTCCGGCGCGGTTGAGCCGATGGCGCCGCTGGTGTTGCAGCAAAAAGGCTCTCTGATGATGACGCGGCCAACACTGTTTCATTATACGACCACACGTGAAGACCTCGAACGCGCCGCATTAGCGGTGTTTGGTGCACTGAAGGTCGGCGCCATCAAGGCCGATATCGGTCAGCGTTATGAGCTGAAAGATGCCGCCCAGGCCCATCGTGACCTGGAAGGACGCTCGACCACAGGTTCGACGATCATTGTGCCGTCGTAACGAATTGGTCGGATAACAAAAGCGCCGGATCGATATAATAATCACCGCCCCGATCGTCGCGGGCGGTGTTTCGCCATTTGACGGCCCAGTGCAAATGCGGACCTGTGGTGCGGCCGGTGTTTCCGGTTTTCGCGATGGTTTCGCCCGCCTTCACTGTTTGGCCATTGGCGACATCGACTTCAGACAGGTGCAGGAATACAGAAATCAGCCCCTGACCATGATCCACAAAAACTGTTCCGCCTTCGTAATAGAGATCCGGGTCAGCCAGGATTACCGTGCCATCGGCGGG
>CEPO01013683.1_pt1 | contig 53008 bp, 46 predicted proteins | sample 530481 | NCBI WGS metagenome assembly CEPO01 (sample SAMEA2620198, study PRJEB7988) | marine metagenome | biome: marine biome (ENVO:00000447); feature: surface water layer (ENVO:00002042); material: "saline water (ENVO:00002010), including plankton (ENVO:xxxxxxxx)" | depth 5 m
TTGGGACCAGAGGGTCGGGAGTTCGAATCTCTCCACTCCGACCATTTGAAAGGGTTCGGCATGCACGCTAGGATTTTCAAACCTGCCAAAACGGCGATGCAATCCGGAAAAGGTAAGTCCAGCCTGTGGGTGTTGGAGTACGTCAATAATGACGCCAATCGCCGTCCGGATCCGCTAATGGGCTGGATTTCTACGAATGATACCTCTGCTCAGGTCAGACTTACCTTCGACACGTGCGACGAAGCCATTGCCTATGCCAAGCGCGAAGGGCTCACCTTCTTCGTGGACGAGCAAAGAGCGTCCAAGCGTCTTGTGAAATCCTACAGCGCCAATTTTGCGGCTGACCGTAAACAACCCTGGACCCACTGAGCTTTACAGTTCGGCCCCTTAGCTCAACTGGATAGAGCACCGGACTTCTAATCCGACGGTTGCAGGTTCGAGTCCTGCAGGGGTCGCCATTTCTTCTAGCGTGTTTCACTCAGAACAAGTCGATCCCCTACACGCTCAGTGTGGAGTAGCAGACCCAGTTTGTGTGTGATCTCTCTCAGATAAGAGGCAATTCGACTGAATTTCGGGTCGTCTGGCGAAAGGAGGTGCGGTGCGGAATCGTCTTCAATCCAGCACGGACGAATGCGCGTCTCTGTCACGCCTGATTCATTCAGTGACAACTCTACAATCATCGTCATACGAGTGTCTTCGGGCAGAACGTAGAGTCCTTCGGGTGGTTTATCCGGATGAAGTGATATCAGATGCTTGAACGAGGGGGCTTTCGTTATGTCTGGATCAAAGACCTGGGGTTGTTCGATCGCAAAATTACCCATGCTGTAGAAGATGGGACATCCTTTATAGAACTCCACCGCTTTCAGAATGTGAGGATGATGGCCGAGCACCGCACTGGCGCCTGCATCAATCGCCGCATGCGCGATGTCGTACTGATAGTCTGCGATTTCGACCGGTGTGATATGGATTCCCCAGTGAACAGACACCAACACAAGATTGGCGACGCGTTTTGCCGCCTCAATGTCTTGCACCATATCCGCCAGATCCTGACGGTGAGGCGACGTCAGAATGCGCGGTTTTGTCCCCGGCTGATCCGGTTCGATCATTTCGTAAGTTGTGTGGGCGCGTAAGGGCGCGCAGCCAGGACGCGACTGTGTGGCAGCATATCCCTCTGGCAGGATCGAGGAATAAGCCAGAAAGGCCAGTTTCAGATCGCCGCACGCGACAATGACGGGCCTGCGAGCCGCAGATATGTCAGGACCTGCGCCGCACACAGGAATGTCGAGCTCCGTCATCGCGTGGAGCGTGTCTCTGAAACCCTCTTCGCCCCAGTCGAGACAATGATTTCCTGCAAAGGACATGACGCCAAAGCCCGCGCGCTGAATCGCTTTGCCATTGTCGAGGGGGGTGCGCATGGCCAGCTTTGCGTGAGGTGCTCTGGCTCCGCCTTCGGTTACATTGGTTTCGAGCTGACCGAACAAAAGATCGCCTTGTGTCAAAGCATCAGTCAAATGAGCAAACATCGTTTCGGGCCGGGATCGGCACGGCGCAACATCTCCGACTGCCACGAGAAGGCCAGACTTCTGTTCAGTATCCATGATTGGACTATTGTGAAAAACATGGGGATATGCAAGCGTTTACATATCCCACTTCAGCCTACGAATAGCCGATGATCGATACGCAAACTGTTTCCGCTCAAATTGCAAATCACCTTGCGACTACTCGGTTCGATGATTTGGATGATGCGGCTATTGAAGCGACCAAGAAGTCACTCTTAGATGCACTTGCTGTCTCCCTGGGGGCGACTGAAACTGAAGCGCCTGTCAGGCCATTTTTAAACCTGGCGCGCGAAAGTTGGGGGCAGGGGAATTGTGAAATACTCGGTCATCCGGGAGTTTACTCACCAGAATGGGCGGCTTTCGGGAATGGAGCGCTGGCGCATGCGCTCGATTATGAAGACGCCTTTGATGCTGCCCCGATGCATCCGAACGCTGCGGTGATCCCAGCCTTGCTTGCGATGTCGCAAAGTGAGGGGAGTGTTTCCGGAAAACAATTTCTGACAGCGATGGCCCTCGGATGCGATTTGGCTTGCCGTCTTGGTTTGTGTCTTCTGACCCCGGCTGAAGCGGGCGGTTGGTATCCACCGCCGATGTTTACTGGATTTGGAGCGATTGCGGCAGCCGGGAAAATCTCCAAATTTGAACCAAGACAATATCTTGATGCATTCTCCTTTGGGCTCAATCAGATCACCTGCAGTGGCGAAATCAAATACAATCCGGATTCTGCAATACGGGCTGTCCGGGATGCCTTTCCAGCGAAGTCGGCGGTGTTATCTGCTCGGTTGGCCAAATCGGGAATGAAGGGATTTGATCAGCCCTTTGAGGGAAAAAACGGATTCTTCAGACTTTATGCCAATGGCGATTTCTCCGAAGAGATATTGCTGGATGGACTGGGGCGTAATTTCAAAGGATCGGAGATCAGTTTCAAACCCTGGCCGTCCTGTAGGGGCACACACGCATTTATTGAAGCGGCAATCGAATTGAGAAACCAAATCCCCGACCTCTATGAAATTGATAAACTGACGCTGACCGGCGGCCCCATACTCGAAATGTTGGCTTATCCGTTGGATATGAAGCGGGCTCCCGTGGTTGCGATCGATGCCAAGTTCAGCATTTTTTATACGACCGCTCTTGCTCTGACGCGCGGACATGTGACGTTGAATGATTTTAGGCCTGAGGATTTATCAGATCCAGACATTCTTCGGCTCACTGCGATTTCGGACTATGTCAATGACGGTTCAAAAGACCCTAAGGATGCGAGTTCCGGCGCGCTCGATATCCAATTGAAGGATAGCACCCGGCTTCAGGCAGTGATCACTGAGCCACGGGGGTCAGTCTCTAACCCGATGTCCCGCGAGGACCTTACGGCAAAGGCGATTGAGTGTACGGCCAGAGCGCGCAGGCCGTTGTCTGAAGCGGCGACCCGACGCCTGGCGGATACCATCTGGTCTCTGGAAGCCGAAGAAGACGCCGTTGAATCGCTGTTTTCTATTATACGTCCGGTAAATTGACTTGAAGAGCGTTGCACAAGCTGGCATCCAGCTGAAAGCGCTTGCAGAAAGAATATGAAACCAGACAAGGGGCGGGGAGATGGAAAGAGATTTTGAGAGTCATGTCGGCCGAAAGGTGATGACGTTTCTCATCGTTCCCATCGGGCTCTATCTTCTGGTTGGAGCGATTGATCGAACGAATGTCAGCTTTGCTGCGCTTCAGATGATGGGCGACCTCAATCTTACAGAAACAGAATACGGTATGGGTGCGAGTATCCTTTTTTTTGGATATCTGCTCGCGAAATATCCAAGTGTCGTTCTGCTCGAGAAGATTGGGTTGCGGTTCTGGTTGTGTCTGCTGTGCATGGTTTGGGGAATAACCGCCACGGGAATGGGGTTCGTTCAGGATAAAGCCTCATTTTATATGATGCGTATTTTTCTGGGTCTGGCGGAGGCCGGTCTTGCTGCAGGGCTGTTCCTCTATCTCAGCAATTTTGCGAGCCCGCGATTCATGGCGTCTGTTCTATCATTGCCGATCGCGGCCATTCCGATGGCGCAGGTCATTGGGTCGCCTTTGTCTGGTTGGCTGATGGATATGACGAATCCTTTCGATCTCGCCGGATGGCGCTGGATGTTTATTATCGAAGGGCTTCCGGCGCTCTTCCTTGGTGTGTTCGCTCTCTTCTATTTTTCCAACCGGCCGAAAACCACCTGGTGGCTGAAGCCCCATGAGGCCGAATGGCTCGAACAGAACGCGCAGGGCGCCCATTCCGAGGCAGCAAAGACAGGTAAAAAGCTCACAGCGCTACTCAATCCGATCACTTATCTCTGCGCGATAATCTGGCTGTGTCTGCTGGCGGGCAATTACGGTGTGATGTTCTGGTTGCCGAAGGTCTTGGATGGTTTTTCGGACCTGACGGCAACGCAAATCGGGTTCATCAATGCCATGCCGTGGCTCGGCGCCGTATTTGGGGTGATCATCAACGCCTGGCATTCAGACAAAACGCAGGAGCGCTATTTCCACATTGGAATTCCCTGTCTGATTGCCGCTGTATCCTTCGTAATTGCGTATTTTATTGGTTCCGGCGTCGTTGCGCTGATCTTTATGGTGGTCGGCGGTGCCTTTCTGGGAAGTACAGTCGCACCTTTCTGGGCGATACCGAAGAAACTCCTCAAACCATCTGAGCTACAGATTGGCGTCGTTGGCATTCACATGGCTGGCGGAATGGCTGGCCTGACCATTGGTGGCACGATTGGTTGGTTGCTTGATACGTTTAATTCGTTTGGACCACCGATCTATTTCATCGCTGGCACGCAAATTCTTGCGCTGGTTTTATGCCTGGCAGCGCGGGCGCTCGATAAAACACATCAGGCGCCCGGTGCGAGTATTCCAGCGGCATCATAACACGAAGTCTATCGACCTGTCGGGGTTGGCTCGAGTTCGCCATATTGTTGAGACCCAAAGCTGAGCATGAGTTTGCGCTCCTCGGACCGAGGATCTGACTCGATGTAACATTCTGGTTCATCGAGGATCATGCTTTTGCGAGCCTCCCTGTCATAGGTTGGCCAGTTCGGGATCCCGGAATGGTTTGGATTGCCGGTTCTGGCGAATGCGGCCCAGGCACCACTGACGCGATCCGCAAGCTGAGTGCTTGCAGGTGTTGGTGCGCCACCAATGTTCGCGCCTTCTTCCAGATTGTGTAACACAAAGGGGATCTCAGAGGCGTGAGGGGTGACGTAGCGTCCGCCTTCAACCTGGGTGCGCCGGTTGAACGTGTAGTAATATGCGGGTGCGCCAGATTGATCTGACTTTCGCGCGGCCTGGATCGTGGAATCGAGGAAATAGCCGCGGTCAGTCCCGATCCGGTAGATGATCTCGGTCGGATCGGCATCCGGATAAATTCGTTGGTAGGTCGAGACCACTTCGCTGGCCTGTTCGGTACTCGTCAGACCTGCTGCCATCTTCTGAAGGCCGTCCTCATCAAGCGCCAGAATATTGGAGTCGGTTCGCATGAAGAGGGAAAGTTCGCTGCGGCAAGTTCCGATCATCATCGGAACATCCGGGTTCACATCTGAGGCGGTCGGATCAAAGGGGTGAGCCGGCAGGTAGGGGGTGCGGGTCACAGGGCGGTATTGCGAATGGGCCGCTTTTCGGGATGCGACCAGAAGATCGTCCATAGAGATCTGCTGGAGTGCTCCTATGTCGCCCTGTGCAAGCCCGAGCTCTTTGAAAAGATTATGCGTCCGTTCGGCGGCAACGTCGTGAGAATCCATTCGAAGCGCTGATCCACTCTGAACGACAGCGCGGTGGAACAGCCCTTTGGCTTCAGGGAATGCCATCATGACAGAGGTTTTCCTGCCGCCGCCGGATTCTCCAAAAATCATGACACGGTCGGGATCACCCCCGAACTGACTGATGTTTTCCTTCACCCATTGCAGAGCCAGCGTGATGTCGAGCATTCCTGCGGATGAAGATCCAGCGAATTCATCGCTCAGATGATCCAGATAACAATATCCGAAAACGTTGAGACGGTGATTGATGGTGACCACAACGACGTCTTCGCGCTGACAGATGTGGGTGCCATCATACCATGGGGAGCCACCTGAACCAGAAGAGAACCCGCCGCCATGTAGCCAGACCATCACGGGTCGTTTTCCGTTATCCTTGCCTGGGGTCCACACATTGAGGACCAGACAATCTTCGCTGGTTCCGGGGCCTGTCGCACCAGATGAGATTAATGACCGTGGCCGGTCCGGGCGTGAGGGAGGAGGCGTTGCAGGGCGTTGCGGGCTTAGGCGGAAAGAAGCGCGCCGAGCCGGATGTGTCCGCGCCGTATGGTATGCCTTTAAAGACCAGAATACCTTTATTCGTGTAGCCTTTAACGCGACCTGCATTTGTTTCGACCGTTTGCGAATTCATGCCGGAAATGGTGGTCGTGGAGGAACAAGCGGGTAGAACGCTTATGGCGCTCCCCGCCAGAGCCGTTTTGAGTATGCTTCGACGATCTATCATGCTGTGCCCCTCCCAATTTGGTCATGTCTGACTGTTTGTGCGGAAGAGTGTTAAGCCCAGATCCAGCCAATGTGAAGCGCTTTCATGAGAATTTGGCACCTACGGCATGCCACTTCAATTCGCCTTCAGCGCCTCGATAACGTCTGCCGTAAACTTTCGGATTTCAAATCCATTACGACCAGAATCCCATCCGCGGCGTACCACGACCAGATCTTCAGATGGCACAATAACGATATACTGGCCCTGTCCGCCAGCCGCAGCATAGACATTTTCAGGTAAGCCATCCTGTCCGCCATAGAGCCAGAAATGTGCGCCATAGCCATTGCCCCCGCGTTTTGGCTGCGCGGGGGCCGGGGGTAGAGACATAGTCGGACCAGCCCTCGGGCAAGACGCCTTCGCCATTCCATATACCGTCTGCGAGATAGAGCATTCCAAAACGCGCAAAATTCCGTGCCGTTGAATAGGTTTGGCCAGACATGAGGAAGTCGCCATTCCAGTCACTGGTTGGCGTCGTTCGCGTCATGCCGAGTTTCCAGAACAGTTCGGTAAACGGCAAAGATAAAAACTGTGAATCGTCTTTAACCGCTTGTCGTACGGATCGTACCATCAATTGAGTGTCAGGCGGGCTGTACAAGAAGCGCGTTCCGGGCGGTTGGTCCAGGATATTGGAGGTTGCGCGACCAGAGACAGTGCCGCCTTGCCGATACACGTCCATAAGTGGGCTTCCATTACCTTCGGTGTAAAGCCCGCTGGACATTCTGATCAGGTCATCGACCGAAATTTCGCCGCGCGGGTCGCCTGGTGAAGACCACTCTTCAAGCGCCGGGGTGTGCTTGACATCCAAACCATAGTTCAGGACACCGAGTCCGGCAACCGATGCGGCAAAGCTTTTGGCGGCCGAGTGAGTCTGCCCACCAATATGCATGCCATAGCCGTCATCATAGGATTCCGCGACGATTTTGCCGTCTTTAACGACCACTATTCCCCAGCTTTCTCCCTTATAGGTTTCGCCATCGAATGCTGCCGATACAAGTTTGTCCAGCCTTGTCTGCTGTTCATCGGATAGAGTGTCCCAGGCATCCTTATCGCCCATGGGCCAGTCGAGTTCATCATAATTCGGAACTGAGATATCAGGTCCGACTGACGGCATCAGGGCAATATCATCTGTCTTCGCGCCACTTGGAAGTTGAACACAACCTAGCACTGGACGCCAAGCGGCAATCCGCGGTGGCATGACGTCATCATAGTCGACCGTCACCACGCGTTCGTCATGATCAATGTTGGTCGTGAAATCACCTTCGGGCGGAGGGTAGGTCGCGTCTACGATGTCCATGGTTTGATCTGCTGATCAGAGACCACTACAAATCGCGACAGCGCGCGTGGCCGCTTCACCCGAAGCAATATGTCGTTCTGTATCCCGGCCCACCCGGGAGAATGCTGGGCCTGCGACGGGCGTCGGTGTGGCAGATGGCGTTGGGGTCGTGACTGCAACCTCCTGAGCATCGGCTTTAACCCCTGCCATCAAGACGGCTAAAATTGCTAACGCAGAAACACTGAGTTTCATTGGCATCACTCCCTCCCTCAGATCTTTTAAGATCCAGAATTATGAGTGCCATCTGGCATGGGGAGGCGGTCACTAGCAAGCATTTGTGACCGTAAATGGACGGACCTAATCGCTCTCAGATTCCCAGAGATTATTCAGGATATTGATAAAGTCATCCTGCAGCTCTGTCGGAATGTGTTTCATGAGCGTGTCTTCGTGCGATTTGATCACATTGAAGACATCGTCAGAAAGTTCCTGACCTGCCGGTGTCAGCGTCAGACCATGAGATCGTCCATCCACAGGAATGCGTTCGATCAGATCCCGATTGTCGAGGCGACCGATAAGCGGCGCCACGTTTGCGCTGGCGATTCCCAGCATCCGGCCAATCTCGCTTTGCGTGATTCTCGGATTTTTCAGGATCGCAATCAGAATGGTTGCTTCGGTGACGCGGAGCCCAAAACCCGACAATTTATGGGTGAGTCCGGACATTGCCGCATTTGATGCCCGCCGTAGGGCGTAACCGGGAAACGAACGGAGGGGATCAAAAGTCATTGCGAACCATACGACACTTAGCTATAGGAAGACTCATATCGCTATTGAGTATAGCGATCATAATATATAGGGAGCTAAATCCATGCAATTTGAGCGCGTCAACCCAATTACTGGAGAAACTGCGAGTAGCGCAGAGGCAATGACCCCGGATCAGGCGGTAGAGATCGCCAAGAAGGCTGCCGCTGCACAGCCGGCCTGGGGCGCTATGGGGCCGAATGCTCGCCGCGCTGTGCTGAACAAAGCCGCGGACGCGCTTGAGGCGCGTAAGGACGATTTTGTCGCGGCGATGATGGGCGAAATTGGTGCGACAGCTGGTTGGGCCATGTTTAACCTCATGTTGGCCGCCGGAATGGTTCGCGAAGCAGCCGCCATGACGACACAGATCGGCGGCGAAGTGATTCCATCAGACAAGCCGGGTTGTGTTGCGCTTGCTCTGCGTGAGCCTGTCGGCACAATTCTGGGCATTGCGCCATGGAATGCGCCGATTATTCTGGGAGTTCGCGCGATTGCCGTGCCGCTGGCATGCGGTAACTCAGTTATCCTCAAAGCGTCTGAAGTCAGCCCGCGCACTCACGCCCTCATCATCGAAGCCTTTGCTGAAGCCGGATTCCCGGATGGCGTTGTGAACGTCGTGACAAACGCGCCTGCCGACGCTGGAGAGGTCGTTGGCGCGCTGATCGATGCGCCTGCGGTGAAGCGGGTCAATTTTACAGGGTCAACCTCTGTCGGCCGCATTATCGCCAAGCGTGCTGCTGAACACCTCAAGCCTTGTTTGCTTGAGCTTGGCGGGAAAGCGCCTCTGGTTATTCTGGAAGATGCGGACCTTGATGAAGCGGTTAAAGCTGCTGCGTTCGGTGCGTATATGAACCAGGGTCAGATCTGTATGTCGACAGAGCGGATCATCGTGGTTGATGCGATTGCTGACGCCTTTGTGGAAAAGTTTGCGGCCAAAGCGAAGTCCATGCCTTCCGGAGACCCAAGAGAAGGCAACACACCCCTTGGTGCCGTTGTTGATCAGAAGACGGTCTCTCATGTGAACAGCCTGATCGACGATGCTGTATCCAAAGGTGCGAAACTGCCTGCTGGTGGCAAAGCCGACAATGTTGTGATGCCGGCAACCATTGTGGACGGTGTTAAGAGCGACATGGCAATCTATAGCGATGAGAGTTTTGGCCCGGTTGTGGCTGTCATACGCGCCAAGGATGAAGCCGATGCGATCCGTCTGGCCAATGACACTGAGTATGGTCTGTCTGCTGCAGTCTTCACGAAAGACACTGCGAAAGGCCTGAAGGTCGCGCGTCAGATCAAGTCTGGTATCTGCCATGTCAACGGACCAACGGTTCATGATGAAGCGCAAATGCCATTCGGTGGTGTCGGTGCATCCGGTTATGGCCGCTTTGGCGGCAAAGCCGGTATCGATGCCTTCACTGAGCTCCGTTGGATCACAATGGAAACTGAGCCGGGCCATTACCCGATCTAACCACTGAAAATTCCGGGTTGCGCGTCTTATTGGGGCGCGCAGCCGACTATCATTGAACATAAGAAAGAGAAGAAGATGTCCGCAGAGCGTGCAGAAGAAGATACCGTCGCGTGTACAGTCGAAGATGGAATTGCATGGGTGAGCTTTAATCGCCCGGAAAAACGCAATTGCATGAACCCGAAACTGAACCGTCAGATGATGCGGGTTCTCGATGATCTGGAATTCCGGGACGATGTCGGGGTTGTTGTTCTGACGGGTGAGGGCACGGCCTGGACTGCAGGCATGGATCTGAAAGAATACTTTCGTGAGACAGAAGCGCAGGGCCTCGGTGCAACTCGTGCAGCACAGCGCGAGTCTTACGGCTGGTGGCGTCGCCTTCGCTGGTTCCAGAAGCCAACCATCGCTATGGTCAATGGCTGGTGCTTTGGCGGTGGTTACGGTCCACTGTTCTCATGTGATCTCGCCTTCTGTGCCGACGAAGCTCAGTTTGGTCTGTCCGAGATCAATTGGGGCATTCTGCCGGGTGGCGGCGCGACAAAGATTGCCGTTGAGCTGCTGAACTTCCGGAACGCCATGTATCACGCCATGATGGGCGAGAATGTGGACGGCAAAACGGCTGCTCAATGGGGCCTCGTGAATGAGAGCCTTCCGCTCGATAAGCTGAAAGACCGCGTCACCGAAGTCGCTAAAGTTCTGCTTGAAAAGAACCCTGTGGCGCTGAAGGCAACAAAAGACGCCATCCGTCGCGTCAGTGAAATGACTTATGATAATGCAGAAGACTTCCTCGTGCGTGCGCAGGAAGCGGCAAACTCTTATGACAATGATGGTCGTAAAGAAGGGATCAAGCAGTTCATCGACGACAAGACCTATAAGCCTGGTCTGGGAGCCTACGACAAATCCAAACAGAAATAGTCGGTCCCAAAAACCAAAAGCAAAACGTCTGACGATCGTCTGATCGTGAACTAGGGAAAGAGACATGTCCATAGAGTTGAACCGGCTTCTTAGTCCGAAGTCAGTGGTTATTGTTGGTGCTTCGCCAACGCCTGGCGCGTTGGGAGCCTCCGTGCTTGCCAATCTTGAGCGTGGCGGGTTTCAGGGCGAAATCCACCTTGTGAACCCAAAGCGGGACAACATTAATGGGCGTCCGTGCGCCAATTCTATCGGCGATCTTCCCAACAATATCGACGCTGCCGTTTTGGCCATACCTCAGGCGGGCGTCATCCCCGCTCTTCGAGATCTGGCTAAAAAGAACATTGGCGGCGCGGTCATTTTTTCTGCGGGATTTGCTGAAGGCGGCGAAGATGGCCTTGCCGAGCAAGCTGAACTGGCAGAAATCGCTGAGACAAATGGGATTGCCGTCGAAGGTCCAAACTGTCTTGGCTTTGTAAACAACAGAGACGGTGTCGCTCTGACCTTTGTTCAGACGCCTGCCGCCACACTTGGAGACGGCGATGGTGTGGCGATCGTCTCTCAAAGTGGCGCCATGGCTGCTGTCCTCGGTGTGACACTCGCCAGCAAAGACATTGCCGTGACCTTATCGGTTTCTACCGGAAATGAGGCCGCTACCGGTGTTCAGGACTATGTCGAATATCTGATTGATGACCCTCGGACGAAGGTCATCGCCATGATCGTCGAGCAGTTCCGAAAGCCCGCTGAGTTTCTGGAACTTGCCAAAAAGGCGCGTGCGGCAGGTAAGCCAATTGTCCTGCTTCACCCCGGCAAAAGTGAAGCGGCCCGCGAATCCGCTGCGACACATACAGGGGCGATGGCCGGTGATTATACCGTTATGCGCACCCTCGTGGAGCGTGCAGGTGTCGTGGTGGCAGACTCGCTCGAGCAATTGGGCGATCTGACAGACCTTTATTATCGTGCTCCGGCGTTCGATGAGCGTGGTACAGTCATCCTGACTGAATCTGGCGCGTTTAAAGCGATCTCTCTCGACCTTGCAGAAGATGTTAGCCTGGGTCTTCCGGCCATGTCGGACGACGATTCACCTGCCATGCGTGAAGCGCTTCCGGACTTCGTCCCGGTCAGCAATCCGGTCGATTTGACAGCACAGGCGCTGGTCGATCCGAGTCTTTACAAACGCAGTATTGCGGCTTTGCTCGGTGATGATCGGGTCGGGGCAGTTCTGCTCGGCATTATTCAAACAGATGCCAACACAGCTACAGCAAAGCTTCCGCACATCATTGAAGCTGTGTCAGAAATCAAGCCGGATAAGCCAGTTGTTTATGCCGGACTTGATGAGGGCGCTGAAGTACCGGAAAGCTTTATAACTCAGCTGAGAGAATTGGGAGTCTCCTGCTATCCTACGGCAGAGCGAGCGATTGCCTCTATGGCAAAAATGACGACGGCGGCGGCCAGAGCGTCCAGTGTTGCAGAGACGTCGGCCAATGTGACTGTCACACTTCCGGAAAAGGGTGGCGTGGTCCCTGAGTATCTCGCCAAGGATATACTGCGGTCTGCAGGCCTGACCTTCCCGGACGGTAAGCTGGCGACTTCGAAGGAAGAGGCTGTTGCCGCTGCGAACTCTCTTGGCTTTCCTGTCGTGATGAAAGCTCAATCGGCCGCGCTGTCCCACAAGAGCGATGCTGGCGGTGTTATTCTGAACCTCAATAGCGACGATGCGGTCGCTGAGGCCTTTGAAACCATGTATCAAAATATTGAGCGTTATTCCCCAGGCATGAAGCTGGATGGCGTTCTCATCGAGACGATGAGCACAAAAGGCGTGGAACTGATCCTGGGTGCGAAACGCGACCCACAATGGGGACCGGTCATCCTGATTGGGTTCGGCGGTGTTCAGGCCGAAGTCATTAAGGATTTTCGTATCCTGCCTTCGGATCTCTCGACCGCCGAGATTGAGGCAGAGATTCTCTTGTTAAAAGGAGCTGCTCTGCTCACAGGGTTTCGCGGTTCCAAACCAGTGGACCTTGAGCCGGTCGTTTCAGCCATTGCGGCTATGTCTGCTCTGATGCGATCTGAGCCACGTATTCGCGAAATCGATCTCAACCCGGTTATTGCCCGACCAAAAGGCGAGGGCTTTGACGCGCTGGATGCGCTCATTCTTGTAGATTAAAGTGAACGGCAAAACGCGCGTTTAAAGCCGTGCCTGGGAGGAAGTAATATGACAGAACGCCCTGCTGATATTCTCGCAACCGAGCGGATGAGCATGGCACAGATCGTTGTTATCGCGCTCTGTGTCCTGCTCAACGCCATCGATGGCTTCGACGTTCTGTCGATCAGTTTTGCTTCCCCTGGGATATCCGCCGAATGGGGGATATCGCGAGGTGCGCTGGGCATTGTTCTGTCCATGGAATTGATTGGCATGGCGGTCGGATCGATTCTGTTAGGGCAGGTCGCAGATCGGGTAGGGCGTCGCCCAGTGATCATTGGCTGCCTGCTCATCATGGCGTCAGGCATGTACCTCGCTTCGACAGCAAACGGTATTGAGATCCTTTCGGCGTTCCGGCTTTTCACAGGGCTTGGAATTGGCGGCATGCTCGCCTGTACCAATGCGATGGTGGCAGAATACTCCAATGACAAGTATCGCAGCCTCAACGTTACCCTCATGGCAGCAGGGTATCCGATCGGTGCGATTGTCGGCGGGGCGATCGCGTCTCAATTACTTGTGCATTTTGATTGGCGGGCGGTTTTCCTCTTCGGATGTGCATTCACAATCTGCCTGCTTCCGGCCGTTTATTTCCTGATGCCGGAATCGGTATCAAATATCGCCAGCCGTCGACCGGAGAATGCGCTTGAGAAGGTTAATTCCATTCTGGTCAAGCTGGGGCACAATGTCGTTGCGGCGCTGCCTGAGCCAAACAAGGCGTCGGGCGGTGTCGGTATCTCGAGACTGTTCGGACCGGATCTGTTCAAGATTACGCTTGTTCTGACGCTCGCTTATTTCGCGCACATCATGACCTTCTACTACATCCTTAAATGGATCCCGAAACTTGTCGTCGATATGGGATTTGTCGCCTCAGAAGCCGGGAATGTTCTGGTGTGGGCGAATGTTGGCGGCGCGATCGGTGGCGTGCTGCTAGGTGTTCTGACCCGAAAGTTCGATGTCCGTTGGCTCACCATTGGTATTCTCGTCTTCTCCTTCCTGCTGGTCACTTTGTTTGGGCGTGGTCAGGCCGATCTTCAGGGCTTGTCGATTGCGTCTGCAGCGGCTGGTTTCTTCACCAATGCCGGTGTGGTTGGATTATACGCCCTGTTGGCAGCTTATTTCCCCGCAAACGTTCGCGCAGGCGGCACAGGTTTTGTGATTGGCGTTGGTCGAGGTGGGGCGGCCCTTGGGCCAATCATCGCCGGTTATCTGTTTGAGACGGGTCAGGGCCTTCAGCTTGTGAGTATACTCATGGCTATGGGGTCAATCATCGCCTTGATTGCTCTGCTCTTCCTTGGGTCAAAGTCACGCGCGACAAGCTGATCGGTCACATATTGAAGGTTTTTAAAGGCGTGAGCTATAGTTTCAGCTCATTGGCCGAAAGAACCTCATGAAACAGACGCTCAGCAAACAAGCCCGACTTGATGATGTCGCCCGCCTCGCGGGCGTCTCCTCTGCCACCGTTTCGCGATTTTTCAACAATCCAGACGTGGTTGCGGCCGCAACAGCAGAACGCATTCGGACGGCCGTTGATCAGATTGGCTATGTCCCAAATCTGCTTGCCGGAGGTCTTGCCACCAACCGCAGCCGTCTCGTCGCCGCACTCGTTCCGCATCTGACAAATTCGATCTTCGCAGAGACCGTTGAGGCGATGGTGGGTGAGTTGTCAGCCGAAGGGTACACCGTCATGCTGGGTGTGACGGGTCTGATCGATCAGACGCTGGACGCACAAATCCAGAATGCGCTGGCGCGCCGCGCTGACACCATCATCATAACTGGCATTGTGACCGATGATGAGGTGCGCAATCGCCTCAAACGGTCAAATGCGACGATCATCGAAACCTGGGGGCTTCCAGAATATCCGATCGATGTCGCTATTGGCTTTAGCCATGAGGATGTTGGGGTGGAAATCGCCCGTTTCATAAATACGCGGGGATATCAGAGGCCTCATCTTCTAAGTGCGCGGTCGAAGCGGGCTATGATCCGAAGAGACAGTTTGTGTCGGGAATGGTCAAAATTCAGCAATAACGAGCCAACTGAAACCTTGCTTGATATCCCGGTACATTTCGGACGCGCGCGTGGTGCATTTGCGGAAATACGCCGCCTCGACCCGATGCCGGATATTGTCGTATGTGGATCGGACTCGCTCGCGCAAGGGATTATTGTTGAAGCCAAGTCAGTTGGCTTGCGCGTTCCGGACGACCTCGCGGTAATTGGATTCGGAAATTCCATGATTGCTGGGGAAATGAGGCCGACAATTACCTCGGTTGAGATTGATGGCGCACGAATTGCCCGTGTGACGGCTGAAGTCATGAAAAAGCGCGCGACAGGTCAGTCTCAAGACGAAAACAAAATCGATATCGGATTTCGGATTGTCGCCCGCGAAAGTGCCTGAGACCGTTAGTCGCCAGACTGAATGATCTCAATATCCACCCTGCGGCGAGAGGCGATCGGCAATCCATCCGCCCCTTCCTGGTCAGGGGCTTCATCAGTTTCGCTCTCCCATTGAACGGTCATCAAGTCATCTGAAACGCCCAGACGCTTTAGCGTGAATGCGATTTTCTCCGCTCGCTTTTGTGCCATGTCTGCATCTTCCACAATGGGATAGTCGGAGATGGCGTGTTCGGTCAGATCGGCATATCCGGTGATGATGATTTCTGCCGGATTGGTTCCTCTGATCCACTGGATTGTCTGATCAACGTAGTAATCCCCATGCTGATAGGTGACGAAATCATCATTGAAATTGAACAGGATTGAGAACGTCCGATCAGAGAATGGTGGTTCGGGTGGTACACGCTCAACCGACAAAGGCACTGTGTTGGTTTCCGGCAGGACGAATGGTCGTCCAGGATAGCCTTCGGCAGGAAGCATAAAGCGTGTACAGGGTTTCTCCTGTAGGATTGAGACGCTCACCGGAGCGAGTACCACGCCTCCACAGGCATTATCTTGTTCGTCTGAGACTTTACCTTCGACCAGAACGCCGTAGTTCCAGTCCGGTTTGCTGGTCGCTTTCGAGACGTCATATCGCTGCGCTGTACCTGGATTGTCGGTCAGCCAACAGCCCGACTTTTTGCCGGCATCAGCATCTCGATAAATCGGGCATGAGACGAACGAAACCACATTCGATTCAGCAATCGCCGTCGCAGGAAATGTCAGCGAAATGAACGCAAGCGGCATGTTTGAAAAGAGCCGTCTCATAGCGCACTCATCAGATTGATGAGGTCGGTTTTTTCCTGCTCCGAATATCCGATATTGTATCGGCGATCATAAAACTCGACGACCTCTTGGAGCGTCTCGGAGGACCCGTTCGAAAAGAATGGCGCACGGGCCGACAAGCCCCGCATGGATTGCAATGTTATCTTGCCGACATCAGCACATTTGCCGGTAGACAGAGCAAAGCCCGGGTCTTGCGTGAAAAACTCCCGCCCATAATGAGGATGCGGCTCGTCAAGGCAGGTGATGCGAAACAAGGGAAGCTCGGGTGCCGGGTCAGCAAAGGGGAGAACCGTGGTTCCAAGGTCGACCTGACCAGGCGCCACGTCATTGCCCATCTGACGCATATTGTGACAGAAGGCGCAGCCATTACGAACCGGATTTCCAAACCCGATGGGCGAGTTTATCCCGGCGGAATCCGAAATGAGGAAGGTTCTGTCCCGGAATATCCGAGCGCCGCGCGCCACAGATTCCCGCCATGCCGTTGCCTCTGGCCCGATGGCGGTCTTTTCGGCCTCGGTCATGGTCTCCCAGGCTTCAAACTCGCTCCAGACCGCACGTCCGATGCTTCCGAGCTGGCCTGCCTCTGACGTGGCTAAAAGATCAGGACCGCCACCCGCGTCCAGATCATCGAGCGATCCTCCGACGGCGTCGACTTGCTGGGCTGCGTAAACCCGAAGCAGGAAGTCCTCGATCTGGGCCTCTGCGTCCGACCAGAAATCGGTTTCGAACTCCAGATGCGAATGGGCGGCGTCATTCATCTGATCCTTCAGGGTCGATGCGCGGCCATCTGCCAGAAGATTGCCGGACAAGAGCACATTGGTTTCCGGATCGCGCGGCAGTCCCAGCCCTTGTTTCGGATCATATTCAAATCCGACGGCCAGAAGATACTTCATATTCGCTGCCGGTCGGGGCCGACGATAGACTGAAATTTTGCCCGCATCCGGGCCGAATTCTGGCCCTGAATTGCAGCCATTCGGATCATTCACCACTTCGATTTTGAAGTCAGGTGCGCGCTCGGGAAAGTCGAGAAATGGCTTCGGCGGCCAAGGGCGCTCAATCCGGAAGAGACCGCGTTCCAGAAGAAGGCGATGGGATTTAGGGTCATCTTGCGGAAGGATCGGGCAGTCCGACCCGTCGACTGCTGCAAAAAGCGGATCTTGTCCGTTTGTCGCTTCCCATCGCGATTGAATGGTTTCGGTCGACAATGACATGGCATCAGATGGCTGATGACAGGTAATGCAGGCGCGTCCTGCCGGTCCGTATGGCTCGAAAAAGGGATGTCCATTGGTGTCGATTTCGCCGCCAGTCAGCTGAATACGCAACTGGCCGGAGGCATTTGAATAATCGAGTATTTCAGGAAAAACTCGGCCATCCCCAGGCGACCACCAACGTTCATCCAGCTGGGTTTCAACCTCACTGTCATCCGCTTTCGCACTCACGAAAACGACTGCCGTAACTACGGCAAGGGATACAAAGACAGAAAGACCAAACAAGCGCATGAGTACCATCACAAAAGTGTACTGGCTGCCCCGGTGAAGAGGCAGCAAGTTTTAGAGTAGGTCACTTATTCGAGTTCAATGACCGCCCGTACCCCGAGTTGTCGCGGTGCCCCATAGATAAGACCACCATCCGCACTCGAAGAGTTCTGAATTTGTGCGGCGATATAGGTTTCATCGAGCAGATTGTTCGCAAACGCCTCGAATTTAAGGCTCTCATTCACCTCATAAGTCACACGTGCATCGACCACATTCCGATCGGGAACATAGGTCGCCATGCTCGGGAATGGTGTGGCATACTGGTCGCTCAGATGCGCCCATTGAATCCGTGGGATGATGGCTTTTCCATCACCCAGGTCGATGAAATACTCAGCACCTGCGTTGAAAGTGATTTCTGGCGAGAATGGAAGAACACGTCCCTCCGGGACCAGCCGGTTGCCCGCTGGGCAGCCAACATCGGTTCCGGAGTTGTTCGTGTCATTGATACATGCGTCCCCAGCAAAGCTGGCATCGAGCCAGCCCAGCCCCGCACTAACAGACAGATCACCAAATTGACCCAGAAGCTCTAGTTCAGCACCGAAGGCTTCACCCGACGCCGCGTTTTGGGTGATTGGCAGGCCGCCCTGAAGGCTGGCAAGCTGAATGTCAGTGTAATCAGAATAATACACATCGCCATTGACCCGAAGTGTGTCGTTCAGCAATTGCGATTTGAAGCCGACCTCATAGACAAGGTTAGATTCCGGACCGAAATTACCAAAGATCGGCTCCAGGTTCACGCCGCCCGCTTTGTAGCCGCGCGAGACGTTAGCGTAATAGAGTGTCCCATTATCTGCGTGGTAATTTACGCCGAACTTGCCAGTGATCTCTTCGGAGTTTGCCGTCGTGGTAATTGGGAAGGTTCGGGGCGGGCCAGGCAGGGCAAAGCGCGTATAGTCCTGTGTATCTTCGCTGTACCGGAGACCGCCGAGCAGCTCGATCTGGTCGGTGACGAACCAGTTCACCTGACCGAAGATAGACGCGCTGTTATTTTCAGCTTCGGCAACGATGTCAGAGTTAGACGAATAGAAATCATCCGTATTGTAGTTATCGCGATAAAGCGCCACGGGCACCGATTCATCCATGTAAAAGGCGCCAATCACCCATTGGACAGGACCATCGCCGGTGGAAAGCAGGTTCACTTCTGAGATGAAGGTTTCAAAATCTGTACGCGCATTGCTGACGCGGCCCGGGTAAATCGCCCGGTTTGAACCACTCGCACGAAGGCCCATCGGGACGGGGAGGGCGGTTGACGTGCGGTCGCCGTCCGTCTGGTCATAAGTGTAACCATCCTGATAGGAGACAAGCCCGCGAAGTTCGACGTCCGGGTTAATTTCGTAACGTGCTTCGGCAGATGTTCTGTAGCCTTTCTGATTGAGGAAGGAGTTCCCGTCTTCGCTGATCACAAACGGATCGAGATTAGGGTCGTTTCGGTTTTTGACCGCGTTATTGTCAGTTTCATAGTCAAATATCATGGCGCGGAGATTTACGCGCAGTCGCTCATCGTCTGTTCGCATAGCCAGATTGGCGCGGATTGACGCCATATCCATGTTACCGGGCTCAGTCTGACCGCCAATGTTTTCGCTGAAACTGTCCTGAGTGTCTGTAACGCCGGCGAGCCGCAGCGCGACATTGTCATTAAAGCCATAGTTTATGGCGCCCATGGCACGGAGTTTTCCATACTCCGCGACAGTGAAATCTACTTTGCCGAAGAAGTCATCAAACACCGGATCCGGTGTACGCGTGTAGACGGCTCCGCCTGTAGAGTTCTGACCGGTCAGTGTCCCCTGTGGACCGCGGAGAACTTCGATGGAATCAATGTCGAAAAAGCCCTGACGAATGAATTGTTCGTGCGGGATCAGTACACCGTCTTCATAATAGGCAACGCCGGGGTTCGATGTTGGCGCTGACTGCGCAATCCCGACGCCACGAATGTTGATGAAGACCGAGCGGTTATAGGTGTTGATCGCAACAGACGGAGCGACCTGCTGTAGTGAATTGACATCAGTTATGCCGCGCTTTTGCAGGGTTTCATTATCGAGCACGGTCGCAGAGACCGGAACGTCCTGCAGGTTCTGTTCACGGCGTTCGGCGGTCACGGTCACCGGATCGAGTGTTTTGCGTTCTGTGTCGGTTGAGCCGTCTTCTGCAAACGCAGCGAACGGCAGCACTGTTGACGACAGAAGCAGAGCTACAAGTGGTGAGACACGGATGCGTCCGGCCCTTGTGTGATTAGATTTCATGACTTCCTCCCTGTTATTGTGAACGGATTTAACCTGTTCACTTTTTCTGGGTTTGTGAGATGTTTGAAATCGAAATGCAAGGCCTTACATTGCTATGTCCCAGAAAGGTTTTCTGATGTGCCATTTTTGGCACAAGCTCAAAAAGACCTAAAAAAGCCCGTAAACGGCGAAGAATACTGGAATTAATCTACTTTGCGACTGAAACGGGGTGCTAAAGAGAGAAGAACAATCGCCATAATGAGAACGCTTGCGCCGATCATCTCGGATGTCGTAGGCGCCGCAAGGCCCCAGCCGAATGCGAGTATCCATGCGGCGGAAACACCGGCCAGCAGGCTGGCAGACCGTTCCAGAGGGACGCAATATGTGTTCTCGCGTTTGTCGAGCAGAATTATGGCTGCAAAGACTGAAACGACGGTGAGGGTTACCGCTCCAGCAATGAGGTAAACAATGACCGGATCGGACCAGACCAGGAAAAAGCCGTCTGTAAGCGAGGATGCCTGACTGCCCAGACCTGACATTGATAACAATGCCAGAACAATGATGGCGATCGGCAGCGCCACAATTTTTTCTTCGACAAAATAGCGGCGTACTGAGGCAGGATTTCCGGATTTAGAGATCCGTGTCATCACGGTTAGCCGCATAAAATATCCAATTGTGTAGAGAACGACCGTGGCAATCGCGAGTGGCGGGAGGCCCAACTCGCCTTTGGCGTTTAAAACCAATGCGAGAGACGCAAGCACCATGACGAGTGCGACCCAGCTCCACCAATGGACTTTCCGCCTGAAGGCAAGATCGACCAGTGGCGCGATAATCAGAATATCGCCCCGCATGAGCAACTGGATATAGGGGATTGAGACGCCTTCAAAGGTATAAGACAGGGGAACTGTAAACAGAACCAGCGCCGTCCCTATGCCTGATAAGAAGGTGTACGGCGTTGGAAACGGAAAGCGAAAACCCGCGACGGTGTAATGGTTCGCATCCCGATGCCAGCCGCTCAGCCAAATAAACAGATACGTCAGGATGAGGTTCATCACCAATGTGGCCGGTAGTGTCTCAAGACCCGTCAGTGGCCGTCCAAGCGCCTGGTGTGGGATCATGGTTGCGAGTTTTACGACAATGATGTTCGGCAAGTAGGATAGGAAATAGAAAAGGACCATCACCTCCAGAGGGATTTCGCGTCGCATGGTTATGGGTTACCTCTCGCTTCCACAAAATCACCAGATGGTTCGAACTCACCATTCAGTCCGGCTTCTTGTGTAACATCCCGCAGATAGTCGATGACGGCCTGAAACTGCGGGTTTTCAGGAGTCTGTATTCTTGGAATTGCATCACGATCGATGAAGAGCGGCAGGAACCCGGTGCGAGTCACTTTCCCGTCCGCAATGTCGAGTTTCGCGATCATGGACAGTCGGGAGGCAGGCGGAAAATTATAGAGGCTACCGAAATCAGGCTCCCAGTTTTCTCCGAGTTTCTGAATTTCCTTGAAGCTTTTCCGGGCCGCGTGTTCGGGATCCATTCTGAGATCGCAGGCGAAATTACAAAGCGAATGGAAAACCGGCTTGCCCTGAATGAACTCCACGCCTTTCAGAATGTGTGCGTGATGCCCAAATACCGCGTCGGCACCGGCCCTAATGGCCGCTCGGGCGACTTCACGCTGATAATCAGCGATTGTGGCCCGGATGAAGTGAATGCCCCAATGCATGGACACAAAGACGAGGTCACAACTGGCTTTGGTACTGCGAATGTCATTACGCAGACTGAGAAGATCTTCCTGATGGGCGAAGGTGTGAATTCGGGCAGGGGTGCCGGGCTGATCATGCTCGATTTGCTCATAGACGGTGTGTGCACGCATGGGCGCGCAGCCAGCTCTGGATTCAGTGGCCCAATAGTCCTGAGGCAGGATGGAACTGTAGGCCAGGACTGCAATGCGTGTTCCGTCTGGAAGTTCAGTGATAACCGGCTTTCGGGCTACCAGAATATTTTCGCCCGCACCGACAACGCTTACGCCTGCGGCATTGAGGTTCTCTATGGTTTCGGCAAGTGCTTCTGGTCCCCAATCGAGGCAATGGTTTCCGGCGCATGAAATAATGTCGTAGCCCGCACGGCCAATGCTTTGAGCCGCTTCGGGCGCTGTCAAAACGGCATGCCGGGCCTGCGGCAATCGCGTGCCTTTCGACGCAAAACTGGTTTCCAGCTGCCCCAAGGCGATATCTGCTTCTGATAGAACATGCCGCGTTTCGGAAAAGCATTCGTCAGGATCAGGCCGGTCGGGAGCAATATCGCCAGTTGCAAGAAATGTATACGACATGCCGTTTCGCCCGATCGCTAAATGATGGCCTTCGCCCTATGCGGCGCGTTTATTGTCCAAACGGTCCACCTGCGAACCCCCTTCAAAACCCATTGGCACAACGTGTAAGCGCTTGCAACTGTGTATTGTCTCGTCGTGTGAAGACGCTCATACAGGAGGTAGGCTTTCAAAGCGTGAGATTGGGGCGGAGAAATTATGTCTGAAGAGACCTCTCAGATCAGGTTTACAGGCGACCTCGTTCTTGATCTGCCTGATGCGGATTATTGGTTGGAAGGTAGTGCGCCTGCGTTGAGACAGGCTGCACTTACGATTGGGCATATTGAGGTGCCACATACAGCAGCTGCGAGCTCTCTTGAAGGCGATATTCCCGCCCCGGGCGCGCCTCTGGAAAACATAGCGTCGCTTCACCGGGCAGGGTTCGATTGCGTCACACTGGCAGGGAACCATATTGCAGATTGCGGCGCCAAGGGTATTCGGGACACAATCTCTGAATTGCACCGGAATTCTGTGGTTTGCACGGGGCGGGCAGCACACTTGAAGAGGCCCGGACACCGGTCATTCAGAATGTGAACGGCACATCGGTTGGTCTCCTATCTTACAATTGTATCGATCCTGAGATTGCCTGGGCGAAAGAGGATAAGGCGGGCTGAGCCTATCTGCCTGTGTCCGTTCAGAAATCCGATGAAGTTACTCCGAATTCGAGTTTCGGTGCCGTGTCACCCGTCGCGCGAGAGATGCTTGAAGCTGATATTCATGCGCTACGTGAACAGGGTGCGGGTTTGGTAATCATTGCGCTCCACTAAGGGCGCGTACACACGCCGGTGCTGGTTGAGGCGTATGAGCGTGATATCGCCCAGATGTGTGTGGATGCCGGAGCCGATCTTGTGATCAGCCATCACGCACACATTCTTCGCGCATTCGAGTTTTATAAAGGAAAGCCGATCTTCCACGGGTTGGGGAATGGATGCGTGGTCACCACCGCTCTTAGTCCTGGACAGGATAATGCGGCGCGGGAAGCCTGGGTTGAAAAGCGCAAAAAGCTGTTCGGGTTTGAGCCCAATCCCGCCTACACCTATGCGCCATTTCATCCGGAGGCGGTCAACGCCATGATTGGTGTCGCAGAAGCGAATGGCGCTGGTGGACTGAAGATCGGGTTCATTCCGGTCTTTATTGATCCGCCCGGCCGTCCGGTTTTACCAGAAGAGACCAAACGACAGAGTGTGATCGATTATATCGCGACTCTGTCGTTAGGGGCTGGACTTGGTGATGTGAAGTTTGACGATAGAGGATCGATCGTCTGGGTGACACCCGCCTGATCAGGCGGGAAACTCCTCTGTATCGATCGTCTTGCGCATGCCTTCGGGATATCGGTGCCCGGCGACCGTCGAATGGTTGATCAGATCACCAGCCTTGGCGAGGACATCATCAGACACGGATTTGTCGAGCGTCTCAAAGTTCTCTTCAAGGTGTTCGACTGAGCCGGTTCCCGGAATCGCGTGAACATGATCGCCACGTGACAAGACCCATGCGATGGACAATTGCGCCGGTGTGAGCCCGTTTTCTGACGCAAGCGTGTTGAAGGCATCGATGAGTTCTTTGTTTTTCGGCCAATTGTCAGGAAGGAAGCGGGGATGGTTCTTTCGAAGATCCTTGGCTTCGAGGTCAGTTGGGTCAGAAACTGCTTTGGCCAACGCGCCGCGCGCCACTGGAGAGAAGGCAATGAACGCAATATCCAGTTCTTTGCAGGCTTCCAGAACGCCAAGCTCGGGGTTGCGTGTCCAAAGAGAATATTCTGTCTGAACGGCTGCAATTTTTGTTGCAGCGGCTGCCTTGCGGACGGTCTCAGCTGACATTTCAGAAAGGCCAATCGAGCCAATCTTCCCTTCGCTGATGAGGTCAGCCAGCGTGCCCACGCTGTCTTCAATCGGGGTGTCGAAATCCCGGCGGTGAAGATAATAGAGGTCGATATGGTCAACGCCGAGTGTTGCGAGGCTTTTGTCGACGGCCCGCCGGATGGTTTCAGGCTTGCAATCGATAAATCGCCGACCTTCTTCGACCTCAATCCCGCACTTTGACGCCAGGAACATTTCGTCCCGGCGCACCTTCAAAACCCGAGACAGCAAGAGTTCATTATGGCCAAGGCCATAGAGTCGCGCTGTATCGAAATGCTGGTATCCGAGGTCGATCGCGCGATGAAGGAGTTTCTCACCTTCATCTTCGCTTGGAATGGGCAGATAAGCTTGACTGAGCGACATACAGCCAAGGCCGATGGCGGTCAGTTCCTGGTTTGCAAGTTTCCGTTTCATGAGACCTATAGTGGCAGCCCGACATAGTTCTCCGCAATGCTTTTCTTGGCCGCTTCAGAGGACGCAATATAGTCCAGCTCAGCGACCTGCATGCGACGTCCGAAGTCTCCATCGTCCGGAAAACGGTGCATCAGCGTGGTAAGCGACCAGCTGAAGCGCTCTGACTTCCAGACGCGTGCAAGTGCGGTCTGAGAATAGGTGTCGATGCCGTCCGATTTGCCCTCTTTGAAATAGGAGATCAGCGCGCGCGAGAGGTAAGCGACGTCTGATGAGGCGAGATTCAGCCCCTTGGCACCTGTTGGCGGCACGATGTGTGCGGCGTCACCGGCAAGGAACAGGCTTTTATATCGCATGGGTTCAAACACAAATGAGCGCAATGGTGCGATCGATTTTTCGAGGGCAGGACCACGCGTAATGCGTGAGCCAGCCTCTGGTCCGAGGCGGACAGCCAGCTCATCCCAAAGTCTCTCATCTGGCCATTCTTCGACCTTCTCATCGAGTGGTACCTGAATGTAATACCGGCTGCGTGTGTTGGATCGCATGCTGGCGAGCGCAAACCCGTTCGAATGGTTTGCGTAGATCAGCTCATCATTGCAGGGCGGCACATCGGCGAGAATGCCAAGCCAGCCAAACGGGTAGACCCGCTCATAGACCTTGCCGACGCTATCTGGAATCGCTTTGCGCGACGGACCGTGAAATCCGTCGCAGCCTGCGATAAAGCGGGCATCCAGACGCTGTTCCACGCCATCTTTCAGATAGGTGAGGTAAGGCGCGTCACTGTCGACATCGTGGATGGCGACGTCCTTGGCTTCATAGACAATTTCAAGGCCGCGACTGTCGGCAGCATCCATCAAATCGCGCGTCACCTCAGTCTGCCCGTAGACCATGACCTGAGAGCCACACGTCAGCTCGGCGATATCGATATGAATAAGACGTTCGCCATCCGCCAGGAAGAAACCATCATGTGGCAGGCCTTCCTTGTTCATCCGGTCTGCGAGGTCCAAATCTTTCAGGATGTCCACAGTCACTTTCTCGAGCACACCGGCCCGGATCCGTCCGAGGACATAATCAGCCGACTGGCGTTCGACGATGACGGCGTCGATACCCTGCTGGCGGAGAAGGTGGCCAAGCATAAGCCCAGCCGGTCCCCCGCCAATAATGGCAACGTCCGTTTTCATCACTTCATTCCCCGCTCAAGCTGGTAGAGGACTTCGTAACAAGGCAGCACCTGAGCGACTGAGCTGTTCGGTTCACGGTCTTCGCGGATCGCGGCAACAAACTCACGGTCCTGCAACTCGATACCGTTCATGGAGACGTCGACATTAGACACGTCGATTGCGTTTTCACGGCCGTCGACCAAATCGTCATAACGCGCAATGTAGGTGCCATTGTCACAGATATAGCGGAAGAAGGTGCCGAGTGGACCGTCATTGTTGAAACTGAGCGACAAGGTGCAAAGTTTTCCGGTCTCGGTTTTTAGCTGAATGGACATATCCATGGCGATGCCAAGATCAGGATGATGCGGGCCTTCGACAGCCTGCGCGACGACGACTTTCTCGCCAGTCTGATACTGGAACAGATCGACCGTGTGAGCCGCGTGGTGCCAAAGGAGATGGTCCGTCCAGCTCCGTGGTTCGCCTTTCGCATTGGTGTTGGTGCGACGGAAGAAATAGGTCTGAACGTCCATTTGCTGAATGTTCAGTTCACCGGCCGTGATCTTGTTGTGAACGTATTGGTGAGACGGGTTAAAGCGTCGCGTATGTCCAACCATGCAAACAAGGCCGGTCTCTTTTTGCTTGTTTAGAACGGCTTGAGCATCCGCCCAGTTATCGGCAAGTGGGATCTCAACTTCGACATGCTTTCCCGCATTCATGCAGGCGATGGCCTGTGATGCGTGCATCTGAGTAGGCGTACAGAGGATCACCGCATCAACATCGTCGCGTGCGAGTGTTTCATCGAGTTCGGTGGTGACATGGCCAATGCCATATTTATCGGCGATAGACTGGGTTTTCTCGAGCGTGCGGCCGACTAGGCTCGTAACCTCGACGCCATCAATCTTTGTAAGGCCATCAAGGTGTTTCTCACCAAAAGCGCCTGCGCCTGCGAGTGCTATTTTCATGAGGTTTTCTCCAATACAATGTGTCCCACGGCGGTGTTTGACGCGGGGACGTGGTAGTGTCTGTGAAGCTCTTTGACGTTGTCACCCAGCGCGCCGCGCATGATCATCCACATGACCATTTCAATGCCTTCTGAGCCGGTCTCACGCAGATATTCGATGTGTGGAATGTGGCGCAAACGCTGTGGGTCGGCCGTCAGGTCATCCAGGAATTTCTGATCCCATTCCGCGTTGATCAGACCTGCGCGAGGCCCCTGAATCTGGTGGCTCATGCCACCCGTGCCCCAGATCTGGACATTGAGGTCTTCTTCAAAGCTTTCGACGGCCCGGGCAATCGCCTCACCCAACATCCAGCAGCGATTGCCAGATGGCGGCGGGTAGGTGACGACATTCACGGCCAAAGGAATGACCTTGACCGGCCAGTCTGCGGGCTGACCATACATCAGCGACAACGGAACGGTCAGGCCGTGATCGAGATCCATCTTGTTGATGATGGTCATGTCGAATTCGTCGAGGATCAGGCTCTGAGCCATATGCCAGGCAAAGTCGGCATGGTTCTTCACGGGCGGTACAGGACGTGGCCCCCAGCCCTCGTCGGCGGGCTGAAACTCATCTGCACACCCGAGCGCGAATGTTGGTATCAAATTCATGTCGAAGGCGGACGCATGGTCGTTATAGACCAGAATAATCACATCCGGTTTTTCGTCCGCGATCCATTTCTTCGACCATTCATAGCCAGCATAAATTGGTTTGAAGTACGGGTCTTCCATCTTGTTCTGGTCGATGCCGACACCGAGCAGAGGCACGTGGCTGGTTCCCACGCCAGCGGTCAGACGGGCCATATCAATTGCCTTCCTTGATTGAACGGACGCCATTTGGAGATCGCCCACCGGCGTTCATCATGGCCTTGTAGTCTTCGACGCTCATTCCGGTCATGGTGGAGACGGCCTGCACAAAGGAGAGGCCGTCAGTCGAAAAAATCTTGGCGAGGTAATAGATGTTTCCGCCAAGATCGAGCATGCGGTTATAGTCGCGATCGAGAACAGCCTGCTTTTGCTCGTCGGTCATTTTCCAATCAGCGAGATAAGCCTTCTCATCGGCTTTCCAGGCTTTGCGATTTTCTTCTTTCATCAGGCTCATGGCAAACTGATTGAGCCAGTATCCCTGACGCGCGCGCTGGGTGGTGTAGACGCGCGTGCCCGGGATATCCTCGAAATCGGCAAGATATTCGTGAACGTTCTTATGCATCGGCCATCAGCCTTTCGATGATCCGACGGGCATGAGCGCCGCCTGAATCGATGTTGAGTATTCGAAGCTTGAGGTCGGGGTTTTCAGCGATGGATTTTTGCTGACGCTCGAGAACTTCGATGTCTTCATTGAAGACATGATCCTGACCGTCCTTGATGCGTTGCGTGACACCGTGATCGTCAATGGCAAAATTTCGCGCCATGCCCCAGAAGTAATGGCAGCTTGTTTCTGTTTCTGGTGTCATCGAGTCGATCACAAAGCCGCGCACGCCTGAGTCATGGCTTTCGAGCGTGTCACCCGCCTCGACCGGCGACACACCAACATCAATGATGACAGAGCAGGGCTCGATAAACTCACAAATCTGCCAGCGATTGACCGGCCCTTCCTTGCCCAGAAACGCTTTCCAGAAAGGCGGAGCGTCAACGCCAGGCATCCAGCGAGACAGAATTACTTTATCGCCTTCAATCCGAGTCTCGAGCGGGGCTTCCATTAATTCAATCTGGCCGATCGACCCCATATGCACATAGGTCTCGTGGGTCAGATCCATCAGATTGTCGATGAACAGGCGATAATCGCATCCAACCGTCATCAACCCGCCATCAAACGTCCAGCCTTCTGCCGAGCAGGGCCAGAGATCAGGTACCAGCGCTTCATCGGCTTTGTCCTGATCGCCTATCCAGACCCAGACAAACCGATGTTTTTCAGTGACGCGATAGGTCTGGACGCAGAGCTTCTTGTTAACCGGGTCATTGCGAAGCGGCATTTCGGTCGGGGCGCCATCAGGGCCAACAACAAGGCCGTGATATTTGCAGCGCAGATTGTCGCCTTCTTTGATGCCCATGGACAGCGGTAGAAGGCGATGCGGGCAGGCATCGCGCATGGCAACCACTTCGCCATCCAGCTTGCGATACATGACGATGTTCTCGTTACAGATCTTTCGACCTAAAGGCTGAGGCCCGACCTCTCCATCCCAGGCGGCTACATACCAACGGTTTCTGATAAAAGTCATTTGCCCATCCCTTTCAGTCGGGCATCGAGGCGCGGATAAACCCGTCGCGCATTGCCCTCATAGATGTTGTGACGGTCCTCGTCAGACAGGCCGAGCGAGTCCACATAGAGCTTGGTGTCATCGAAGTAATTGCCGGTTTCCGGATCGATGCCGCGCACGGCGCCGACCATTTCAGACCCGAACAGAATGTTTTTCTTGTCGATCACCTCGAACAGAAGATCGATGCCTGGCTGATGATAAACGCAAGTGTCGAAATAGACGTTTTTCATCACATGCTCGGAGAGGGCAGGCTTTTTCAGCATATCTGCCAGACCGCGATACCGGCCCCAGTGATAGGGAACAGCGCCCCCACCATGCGGAATGATGAAACGAAGCTCAGGAAAATCCTTAAACAGGTCGCCTTCGAGGAATTGCATAAAGGCAATCGTGTCAGCAGCCAGATAAAATGCGCCAGTCGCGTGCTGTGCCGGGTTACAGGAGCCGGAAACATGAACCATGGCTGGTACATCGAGTTCGACCATTTTCTCGAAGATCGGATACCAGTATTTGTCTGTCAGGGGTGGATGGTTGAAATGTCCGCCGCCAGGGTCCGGGTTCAGATTGCAGCCAACAAAACCGAGTTCTGTGACACACCGATCCAGCTCTTTGACAGATTCCGTCAGATCTGCCTGCGGACTTTGCGGCAATTGGCAGACGCCGATGAAGATGTCCGGATACATTTCCGTTGCGCGATAGATCAGGTCATTGCACTTGTGTGTCCATTCCATGGAGACAGTCTGGTCGCCGACATGGTGGGCCATCCGTGAGGCCCGTGGGCTGAAAATTGTCATGTCAGAGCCGCGCTCCTTGATGAGGCGGATCTGGTTGGTCTCAAGGGACTCCCGAATCAGATCATCCGGAATATCTGGATAAGGCGGTGGTGCCGTACCAGATTTGAAGGCCGACAATTGACCGTCCCGCCACTCATCATGGGCGGCTGGTGCCGTCGTGTAGTGACCATGACAATCAATGATCAATGTCATTTGATAGATTCCTTTCCCGTCAACAGAGCCAGCTTGTCCTGCAGGCTGTCTGGTGGTGTTTTGAAATTGAGTGCGCCGATGGCTGACTGTCGTGCGACAGTGCCCGCGGTCATGCTGGCATTCATGCCAAGGTCTTCGATCGTTTTGACGACCTCTTCCATCTCAGCGGCCCGTCGCGTGCCGTGGATCATCATTCGATCGAGATTGTAATTGGCGCGATCCGCCCAATCATCGCCCAGCGCAGCGAGGACGGCGTCCAGCGCGTCGGCTTTACTGGCGGCGAGCACGCATTCGGCTGTGAGGGCCTCAATTCCTTTGATCATGATGGATCTGAGCATTTTGATTGTGGATGCCTGTCCAACTTCTGCGCCAACTGAACGGACATTGGCAAAACCCAGGCTTTTCAGGATTTCAACGCCTTCATCCGCGACTGGCCCGGCGACAAGAAGCGGCACATTCAGCGCCTTTGGTTGAACGGGCGCCATAATAGCAACGTCGAGATAACGACCACCCGCAGATTCAATGGCGTTTGCCGAATTTCGCTTCGTGCCAGGCGCGACCGAGTTCATGTCAAAAAATATCGCAGATTTTTCGATGCCATTGCTGGTTTCTTCAGCAACGGCCAGCGATTGATCGGCCGTCACCAGGCTCATAATGTAAGGCGCGCCTGATACAGCAGTCGTGTTGGTGGTACAGGGTGTTACGCCGAACGTATTATAGTCTGCAGTTTTCTGAGCAGCTGTTTCGGGCACATCGGTTTTTCGATCATAGACGTGTGCGCAGTTGCGCCAGCCAGCGCCGCCAGAAAAAGTCTGGGCGGCTTCACCAAATCCGATAATGGCGAAGGGCGTATTCATGGAAGTACGGCTAGTCGTCGCTTCCTTTGTTCGCTAATCGATTTCCCTCTGACGCTATAAGAAAATACGAAAACAGAAGAATTTCTAATGCCCGGATTCCGGAGCTCTCTGATGGAGGAGCGCGATAAATTCCGATTGAATGGTCGTCGGGTGCCAATCCGTACGGGTAAAGATACCGATGGTACGGGTCAGTTTCTTTGATGGTTGGCCGAGAATGCTGACCCAGCCAGCCTCAAGTTCTACGGCAACCTGATCGGGAGAAAGTACGGTAAGGCTATCTGTGCCCATCAATAATTGGCGGATGACCATGGCCGAACCGCTTTCGACGGGAATCTGAGGAATCTCGATCCCTTCATCTTCAAACACTTTTTGCCATTGCTCTCGCAAGGGGACCCCGCGCGGCGGCAGGACCCAGGGATACCGACTCAGATCTGCAAGGCCAATCGATTTACCGGCTCGCTCAAGCGGATGACCTTTACGCCCAATAAAGGCGGGATTGTCAGTGAACAGGGGTGTTTGCTGAATGTCAGCGCCGGGTGATGGAGACCTCAAAGCGCCAATGAGCAAATCCAGTTCACCATCACGCAAGGGCTCGATCAATTCCATGAAGGAGCCCTCGGCTATGCTGACTTCTGACTGTGGATGCGCATTCTGGAAGTCTATGACAGCCGCAGGGAGGAGTTTTGCGCGGCTCAGCGGCATTGCGCCGACGGCAACACGACTCTCCCCTTCGCCACGATAATGCGCAATCTCTTCTAAGGCGGCGACAAGTTCAGCATGAGCGAGTCGGAGTGTTCTGGCAATTTCTTTGCCACGTCGAGTGAGTTCGATCCCTCTGCCGCGCCGTTCAACCAGTTTTCGGCTGATTGCGAGTTCCAGATCGGTGACCGACCGATGAAGCGTTGCTGCAGCGAGGCCAGTCAGAGCAGACGCTTCTGCATAGGAACCTCCGCGCGCCAAAGCGATAAAAGCCCGGGCCTGGGCGCTTGTGATGCGAGATGAGCCGATCAGGGAAAGCGCCCGGCTGACGCGCGGTTCGAGAAGGCGCGCGGCGTCTGTCGGCACCATTCCTCCCGGGCGGCGCGTGAAGAGTGTAATCTCTAATTGTGTTTCCAAGCGAGCGATGGCTTGCGTCACGGCGGGTTGAGACAGACTGACTGATTGTGCCGCAGCGATCAGCGATCCGAGGTGACATGTTTCAACAAATGCGCTCAAATGGCGTAAATTCAAATCCCAAACATTCATGCAGCGGAGTTAGCATAAACTTATACCATTCGCATACTTCGTATTTCTGGCGGCCGCCATGGCGGGAGTAGCCATCAGTCAGAAAACCATCTGGAGGCCATCTATGAGCAATGTCGTTGTGCAGAAAATTGAGCGCGCAGATCCTGAAATCGTGGACGCGCTTGGCAAATGCGGTGTTGCGACGGTTCATGAAGCGCAAGGTCGTAAGGGATTGCTCGCCAGTTATATGCGTCCAATTTATGCTGGCGCCCGCATTGGTGGTTCTGCCGTGACGATCTCGTCGCCTCCCGGTGACAACTGGATGGTTCATGTAGCCATTGAGCAATTGCAGGCTGGGGATGTGCTGCTGCTCGCGCCGACCAGCCCGTGTGAAGACGGGTATTTCGGTGACCTGCTTGCAACCTCTGCGATGGCTAAGGGCTGCAAAGGTCTGATCATTGATGCAGGTTGCCGTGATGTGTTGGACCTTACTCAAATGAAATTCCCGGTCTGGTCAAAGGCTGTGTTTGCTCAGGGCACAGTCAAGAACACGCTCGGTTCAGTGAATGTGCCGGTTGTGTGCGCGGGCGCTCATGTCGAGCCCGGCGATGTGATTGTCGCGGATGATGACGGCGTCGTCTGCGTGAAGCGGGAAGAAGCGGAAGAGGTTTTAAAGAAAGCCCAGGATCGCGAAGCTAAGGAAGAAGAAAAGCGCCAACGCCTCGCTGCTGGAGAGTTAGGCCTCGACATTTACGATATGCGGCCGCGTCTCGAACAAATGGGCCTGAAATATGTCTGATCTGTCGGTCGATATGACTGGCGGCATTCGCTGCATGTGGATGCGTGGCGGAACATCAAAGGGCGGTTTTTTCCTCGCATCCGATCTTCCGGCGGACATTGAGGCGCGCAATAAGCTGCTGGTTTCGATCATGGGGTCGCCCGATATGCGCCAGATTGACGGCATGGGTGGCGCGCATCCGCTGACGAGTAAGATCGCTGTCGTATCGCCGTCAGAACGAGAAGATTGCGATGTCGATTATTTGTTTCTGCAGGTTCAGCCAGACACCGGTTCGATTTCCGACAGTCAGAATTGCGGAAACATGCTGGCAGCTGTTGGCCCATTCGCTGTTGAGCGCGGGCTTGTTCCGGCCAAAGATGGCGAGACGGTCGTTCGCGTTTATATGGTGAATTCAGACTCGCAGGCGGATCTGCTCGTGCAGACGCCTGACGGGCGGGTCAAATATGACGGCGACGCTAAGATCGATGGTGTTCCCGGAACTCATGCGGCCATCATCCAAAACTATTACGGAACGGCTGGCGCGCAATGTGGCGCGCTACTTCCGTCTGGCCATGAGGTGGATGTCATTGATGATGTCGAGGTGACATTGATCGATAATGGCATGCCGAGCGTCATGCTTCGGGCATCAGATTTTGGCCTGTCGGGCTATGAAGAACCCAAAGCCATAGAAGAGACGCCGGGACTGAAAGACAGGATTGAGTCCATTCGCCTGAAAGCGGGTGAGATGATGGGGCTGGGCGATGTGACGGATAAGACCATCCCGAAAATGTGCTTGATCAGCGAACCTCAAAACGGCGGGATCATCAACACACGTACCTTTATTCCGCATCGAGTCCATGAGGCTGTTGGCGTATTGGCCGCGGCCTCAGACGCGGCCGCCTGCATGTTTCTGAACAGTGTGGCGAAAGGCTTGGCGGAGTTTGAACAGGTCAATCCCTGCCGCGTGGATGTCGAGCATCCGACGGGTATGATGACGGTAGAATTGGAATGGGATGGCGAAACGGTCATCCGCACGGGGCTGCTCAGAACGGCCCGAAAATTGATGGATGGAGTGGTTTTCCCATGACGCGCATTGTTTCCTGGCACGGATCACCCAAAAAGCCGGACTATCAGCCGCCCGAAGGCGCAGTGGACGCTCATTGTCACGTCTTTGGGCCGATGGCTGAGTTTCCCTTCAGCCCAAAGGCCAAGTACATTCCTGACGATGCTGGTCCGGAGAAACTGTTCGCATTGCGCGACCATCTTGGATTTTCGCGAAACGTTGTCGTTCAGGCGAGCTGTCATGGCACGGATAACCGCGCCACGTTGAACGCAATCGCGAAATCGAATGGCAAGGCACGCGGCATTGCCGTTGTCGACCCTGCCATTTCAGATGAAGAACTCGACGCGCTGCATGAGGGTGGTATTCGCGGCGTGCGTTTCAACTTTCTGAAGCGTCTCGTCGATGATGCGCCAAAAGACAAGTTCCTAGACGTGGCAAAACGAATTGAGCGTCTTGGCTGGCATGTGGTCGTTTATTTCGAAGCGGATATTCTGGACGAAATGCGTCCGTTTCTCGAAGCGCTTCCAACCATTGTTGTTGTGGACCATCTCGGTCGTCCGGATGTCTCGGACGGATTTGAAGGGGCAGAGGTTCAGGCGTTCCGGAAATTCCTGGCCGAGCACGACAATTTCTGGACGAAGGTCTCGTGCGCCGAACGTCTTACCAAACAGGGGCCGCCCTTCGATGACTTCGTAACAGCGATTTCTCCAATCGTGGAGGAGTTCCCGGATCGGGTGCTCTGGGGCACGGACTGGCCGCATCCGAACATGCAAAACGCCATCCCTGATGATGGCGCGCTCGTCGATCTGATCCCTAGATTGGCACCCACTCAAGACCTGCAGAGCAAGCTGCTGGTTGACAATCCTATGCGTCTTTACTGGCCCGAAGAGTCGATCTGATCGAGGGCATTTGCGAGATCAGCGCGCAAGTCAGCCGGATCTTCCAGCCCAACACTAATCCGAACGAGCGATCCGCGCTGGCGGTTAGCCCATTCGGTTGAAATTGTGCGCTTTAACTGGGGATCACACGGAATCATCAGGCTCTCAAAACCGCCATAGGAAAACCCAAACCCAAACAGACTGATTGAATCGTAAAACGGCTTGAGTTTATCCGTGTCGGTTTCGTGCAAAGTGAATGAAAACAGGCCTGAACTCCCCGAAAAGAGTTTGTTCCAAATTTCATGGTCTTCATGCGAGGGAAGAGCAGGGTGATACACCTTACGGACTTTGGGATGGGTTTCGAGCCATCTTGCAAGCTCGAGTGCGGTTTGCTCCTGCTGTTTCAGCCGAACAGGAAGAGTGCGGAGTCCACGCTGTGCGGCATAGGCGTCGTCGGGAGCCAGGCTGATACCCCAATCCTGAGCGATGGCCTCAAGCTGAACGGAAAGCTTTTTTGACCGTGTCAGAACGGCGCCGCCAAAACTGTCAGAGTGTCCCACCACATATTTAGTTAGGGCCTGCAATGACAAATCGATGCCTAACGACAAGGGCTGGAGAAACAGACCTGCGGACCAGGTGTTGTCCAATATTGTGATTAGATGTCTGGCTTTGCAAATCGGTAAGAGCGCACTCAGGTCATGAAGTTCAAAGGTCAGTGAACCCGGCATTTCGAAGAACACCGCCTTCGTGTTTTCCGAAATCATTACCTCAAAGTCTCGACCCGTAATCCGTGGGTGAAAAAACGAGACCGTGACGCCCATTCTGCCAAGATATCGCTCCGCGAACCGTCTTGTAGGACCATAGGCAGAGTCTGTCATGAGAATGTTATCGCCTGCCTGAACGGCAGAGGCCAGAGCCATGGAACACGCACTGAGGCCGTTTGAACTCAATTGACCGTATTCTGCGCCTTCAAGTTCCTTTAAGCCCTCAATCAAGACATCCTGAACGGTCATTCCCATTCGGCCGTAAAGCGATTTGGGTCCGGAATAGAGACCTTCAGCATCCGGAGACAAAAGAGTTGAGGCTCTTTGGATTGGTGGATTTACACTGCCGCCAAATCTGTCGGCTGACCTTCCGGCGTGCACCATCCGGGTTGTTTTTGAGGTGTCTTGATCTGAACTCATACCGTCGCGATCTGGCAGTCTGGCTGGCTGGCCCACTCAGTCCATGAGCCATCATAAAGTGCGACATCATCTCGCCCCAAACGCGACAGTGCGAGCAGAATAATCGCAGCGCTTACGCCCGATCCGCAACTTGCAGTCAGATTAGGCTTCTCAAAATGATCTGACAAAATATGCTTCAACTCTTCTGCCGACTTGAGCGTACCATCGCTGGTGAGAAGATCTGCGGCTGGAACGTTGAACGCGCCTGGCATATGCCCTGATGAGAGACCCTCGCGAGGTTCAGGCGCAGCCCCGGCAAAGCGATCTGCAGGTCGGGCGTCTAAAATATTCAGGTCACCAGAAGCCACGCCCTGTTTCATCTGCTCAATTGTTTTCAGAAGATGAGATTGCATCCGGACTGTATGATGGCGCTCAGACACAATCGGCTCGAGGTCTTCTGTATGGCCGCCAGCTTTCAGCCAGGACGTCCATCCGCCATCCAGCACTTTGACGTCCTTATGGCCCATGAGCCGAAACATCCACCAGACCCTTGCGGAGGCCATGAAATCAGACCGATCATAGACGATAATGGTTTTCCCATCGCCAAGGCCCATCTTCCTGACTTTCGAAGAGAATTTTTCCGGAGAGGGCATCATATGCGGGTAGGGGGATTCGGCGTCCGCTATTTCATCAATATCGAAAAACACGGCACCTGGTATATGCGCGTCGAGGTAAAGTCGTCGCGCTGAACCATCGCCAGAGTTTGGCGACCATGGCGGTACCCAGGTCGCGTCTACCACCCGAACATCTGGCGCTTTGATGTGCGATTTCAGCCAATCCGCCGTTACGAGAGGTTCGGTCGAAGTCATTTATCTCTCCCTCAAGATTATCTCAAAGCAACCATTCAGGAATAGGCAAATCGCGAGCTTTCAAAAACTCCGGATTATAGAGCTTGCTTTGGTATCTGTTTCCATAGTCACACAGCACTGTAACAATCGTGTGCCCGGGGCCAAGTTCTTTCGCAAGCTCTATTGCGCCCGCAATATTCACGCCCGCAGAGCCTCCAAGGCATAGGCCTTCCTCTTTCACGAGGTTAAAGAGAATGGTCAATGCGGTCGGATCATCGATTCGGTACGCGTGATCGACCTCGATATCCTGAAGATTGGCGGTTATTCGGCTTTGTCCAATGCCTTCCGTGATGGAAGTGCCTTCGGCTTTAAGTTCTCCATTGGCGTAATAGCCGTAGAGTGCTGCACCGCCTGGATCTGCAATACCGATTTTAATGTCTTTATTGCGCTCTTTCAGCGCCATGGAGACACCTCCCAATGTGCCGCCAGACCCAACGGCGCAGATGAATCCATCAACTTTACCCTCTAGCTGAGTGTAGATTTCGGGGCCGGTCGTTTCATAATGGGCGACACGATTGGCCGTGTTATCGAACTGGTTCGCCCAGATGGCGCCATTTGGCTCGGTTTCATTGAGCTCTTCAGCCAGTTTTCCAGAGTAACGCGCATAATGGTTGGGATTGGCGTAGGGAACTGCATCCACTTCAATCAGTTCAGCGCCGAGAATCCGGATGGCGTCGCGTTTCTCCTGAGACTGAGTTCGCGGGAATACGATCACGGTTCGATAACCCAGTGCATTTCCCACGACAGCCAGTCCAATACCGGTATTGCCGGCCGTGCCCTCAACAATCGTTCCACCGGGACGCAGTTCACCACTCTTTTCTGCAGCTCGAATGATTCCGAGAGCCGCACGGTCTTTCACCGACTGTCCGGGATTGAGAAACTCGGCTTTCCCAAGAATTGTGCAGCCGGTTTCTTCAGAGGCGCGTTTCAGTTTGATGAGCGGCGTGTTCCCGATCGCGTCAACCACACTGTTGTAGACTGTCATTTCTGGCTCCCGCGGGATGTTATTATTCGTCAGCTGAAAGTCAGCCTGAAACTCAGAGTGATCTGATTAGCCGTTTGCTCCGTATCAAGGAACAGTGAAAAGTTATTAGTTTCGCTAAACTGTCGGGAACGCGCCGCCAACTGGAACGTACCTTCAGACAGAGAACCTCATTTCCTGAGGTGCCAAGCGCGGCGAGTTTTACATCAAGCCATTGGAGATCCTCATGGGTGTCATATCTAGAACCGGACTTTCATTCATTGTCGCGACTGCGATGGCAATTTTGCCCGCATCAGCTTCTGAAGAAAATCTGATTTGGTCACCCGCTGACGGTGAGAACCTGACATTTGAAGTCCTTCGGAAGGGAAAGCCCTTTGGTCGGCATGAAGTCCGCTTTGCGCGTGAGGACGACGTCTTAACCGTTGAGAACGAAATCGAGCTTGAGGTGAAATTCGGGCCATTTCGAGCTTTTTATTACTCTCATGACTCTGTCGAGACATGGAAAGACGGCCAGTTGATGAGCCTCGATGGGGAAACACGAAAGGATGGCGATGATCTTGTCCTGAGTGTTTCTGCTTCTGGTGACCAATTGGAAATCGAAGGAACGAATTTCGATGGAACTGCGCCTGTCGACATTATTCCATCCAGCCACTGGAACATGAAACAAATCTTCTCTGAGACCATTCTGTCGTCAGAGGGCGGGAAGCTTCTCGATATCAAGGTAGAAAAGCTCGGCACTGAAACCCTCAACCTATCCGGTGGGCGCTCCATTAAGGCAGACCATTATCGACTGGTTTCCGATCTGACGGTCGATCTCTGGTATGATCAGGATGGACGCTGGGTTAAATGTGCATTCGAAGCGCGCGGGCAGACCATCGAATACATTCTTCAATAATCTGCCAACTACGCGAAAGAGTTTGTTGTCGTCAGGGCTTACTGACGACAAACTGGCCGACATCAGTCCGCCCGGTCGTGAAACCTGCTTCGCAATAGCAAAGATAATATTCCCAGAGATTTCGGAATTTCCGGTCGAAGCCGAGGGTTTCGATATCTGACCATGAGCCGCGGAACTCATCGGCCCATTGTTTCAGCGTGCGCGCATAATCCTGTCCAAACATGGTAGCCTTCTCGAAGGTCAGACCAGCATTTTTAAACTGAACGTCAAGCGCTGACCGACTTGGCAACATACCGCCCGGAAAAATATATTTCTGAATAAAGTCGACCCGCTTGCGATATGATTCGAATAGCTCGTCTTCAATCGTGATGATCTGAAGCGCGGCGCGTTTACCTGACGACAGACAATCTGAAATCTTACGGAAATAACTTGGCCAATAGGACTCGCCGACTGCTTCGAACATTTCGATAGACGCGATGCCGTCATATTTACCCTGGACATCTCGATAGTCACACAGTTCGACTTTGACCTTCTCATTCAGGCCTTCTTCGAACATGCGCCGTGAGGCATAGGCGTGTTGTTCATCGGAAATCGTAATGGTTTTGACGTTGGAGCCGTAGGTCTTTGCCGCGTGCTCTGCAAACCCGCCCCAGCCCGAGCCGATTTCAAGCAGATTACGGTCCGGTCCAGCGTCAATCTGACGGGCAATCAAATCATATTTTCTGGTTTGCGCTACCGACAAATCCTCAGTTCCCTGAAACAGGGCAGACGAATAGGTCATGCTTGGGTCGAGCCATTTGTCATAAAACGCATTGCCGAGGTCATAGTGTGCCAGAATGTTCTGCTTTGAACCTTTGCGTGTGTTCTGGCGTGTCAGCGCATTCAGGATGAAAGTGGCTGCGTTCTTCAAAGGGCTTCCCCGGCTGAGACGGCCTGCAGATTCAAAGTTCACCGCAAAATACAACAGCACTTTCGTCAGATCAGGTGTTGAGAACTGATCATCCATATACGCTTCAGCAAATCCAATATCGCCCGACGTCAAAACCCGGCGCACCATAGCCAGATCATGGACCTTGATGACGGCACTGGGACCCGGCTTCCCCTTATCAAAGAGGAATTGCCGGCCATCAGGCAAAAAGACCCTTAACCGCCCTTTATCGGTCGATCTCAAAGCCAGAAAAGCGAGGCGGACTGAGGCCGGCAGATGTTTGATTTGCTTCACATCCGGGAGGTCGCGAATGATGACGGCATCAGTCATGATGATTTTTCCGATACTAAGGTTTCAGGTTGAGCGCTCGGAAATGCGAGCGTGAATTCGTTCTTTGTTTTACGATTGCGCGAGTGATAGCGCGCGCCTCTGAGCCAAAGCTTTAGCGCCTGCCAGTGGATGCGGGCGACAACACCAAAGCCTGCTAGCAAGGAATTCAGAGCAGTTTGGCGGACAAGCTGCGGGGACGGAGCATAAGATCCGAGGGACAGGGTCGCAGCGTGAACGCGCTGGTTGTCGACGATGTTCTCTATAAGGAGGTCGAACTGGTCGGGCTTTTCCTGAAGGGTGAAGCGATACTGCCCGGAGACGTCCATGAATGGGGAAACATGGAAGTTCTTTGGGGCTGCGTGACGATGGGTCGATGCTTCTACCGGCGCAACATAAGCATGATCATCGCCGAACGTGTTGTTCACTTCGTAGATCATGCCCGACAGTTTACCAGATGTGTCCAGCAGTTTCCAAATCGAGATTGGGGCAAACGAAAACCCCAATGTCCTCGGAAATGTCATCACGCGAATAACCTTACCTCGAACCGATAAGCCAGCCGCTTCAAACCGTTCCCGGGCCCAGTTTTCGAGATCGATTTCGCCTCGGTCACCACGATCTTTTGAAAAAAACGAAAGCAAGTTGAACCGATTGATTGAAAACCAACGTGACACGCGATCAGCTTCCGATAGACGGGCGATGTCGACATCAATCATGGTTACCGGATAGGTGAAGGCCCGGCGAAAGGGTTCGAAACGACTATGCGTCGTCGTTCCTTTCATGATGGAAATGGCCGGAGAACTGGTGTGCATCAGGCAATCACCGATTCAGGTGCTGAAACGTTTTCGCGGGCATGGCCGGACTCACTCCGATCGCGTGGGGTCACGCCCACAACCTCCCATGGCAATTGTGCCCCCAGGCTCATTGCCACTTCAAGCCCGGATTTCAGGCCATCCTCATGGAAGCCGTGCCCCATCCAGGCGCCGGCAAACCATAATCCGTCACGCCCATTAATCCGCTTCAGGTCAGACACGCGCTCGGCGGCAATCTGATTGAAAAGCGGATGAGTAAAGTCAAATTCTCCATAGGTTTTATCTGCGGCAGGCGGCTCGTCCGGATTCAACGTTACGAAGATGTCTTTGTCGGTTTGGAGGTCTTGAAGAATATTCATCCAATAGCTCAGAGTAACATTCTGACCTTGTTCGCCTCTTAGTACATTCCATGCTGCCCAAGCCGATTTACGTTTTGGCATGAGGGAGCGGTCACTGTGTAAAAATGCGCGGTTGTGTGTGGACTGAATCGGCGCGATGACGCTTTCCTGGTGTTCAAATCCGTCCCCGAGCAATTCACGAGACTGGAAAGCATGTCCTGCGAGAACAACTTCATCAAAATGAAGGATGTCTCCATTCACCGAGATCTCGATACCATTTGTCGAGCGGCTCACGGCTTCGACCCTCGCGCCCGAGACGGCGCGGTCGCCAAGATCCTGTATGAGGCGTTTAACGTATGACTGGCTTCCATGTTTAACGGTACGCCATTTGGGCCGCTCTCGGTGCAGCAGTCGGTGATTATTGAAAAATTGTAAGAAAGACGCTGCAGGGTAATCCTGCATATCAGCTTCGGGCGTGGACCAGATCGCTGCACCCATCGGCAGGATATACTGTTCGCGAAAATTATCCGACATCCCAATCACATCAAGATATTCTCCAAGTGAGATATTAGATGGGATGGTCGCTGCCATAACGTCCTCAATAGCCTTGCGATTGAAGGTCAGAATCTCTGAAATTAATGACCAGAATTTCGGATTGATCAGGTTCCGTTTCTGAGCAAACAAACCTGCAGGGTTGCTTGACCATTCGAAACCTTCTGGATCGCTGACTGCAAATGACATGTCACTTTGAATGGTTTCGACCTGCAAATGATCCATGAATGCCATGAAGTTTGGATAGTTCAGAGGATTGCACACGATGAAACCGACATCGACAGAAACGTCATCTCCACCTGGCTGAATATCAACTGTGTAGGAATGGCCGCCAAAGCGGTCATTGGCCTCGAACAGGGTCACATCATGGGTGTGTCGTAATGCCCAGGCAGCGCTCATGCCTGAGATACCGGAGCCTATAACCGCAACTTTTGTTCGTTTTGTCATTTAACCGGTTCTTTCATAGGCTTCCAAAGCGGCTTCACGCGCGGCCTTGTGTTGGACAATGGGTTTTGGATAAGTTTCGCCGAGTGTCACGTTCGCCGATCTCAGCTTTTCTTTCGGAGCCTCCCACGGCTCATGAATGTACTTGGTTGGCAGGTCCTTCAGTTCCGGCACCCACTCGCGGACATAATCTCCGTTGGGGTCAAACTTTTCGCCCTGCGACATCGGATTGAATATTCGGAAATAGGGAGCCGCATCTGCGCCACTTCCGGCCACCCATTGCCAGCTAGCCGGGTTATTGGCCGTATCGGCATCAACCAGCGTGTCCCAGAACCAGTCTTCGCCGTCTCGCCAGTCTATCAGGAGATGTTTGACGAGAAAGGACCCAACAATCATGCGGACACGATTGTGCATCCAGCCTGTCTGCCAGAGCTGACGCATGCCCGCATCGACCATGGGGTATCCGGTCTGCCCCTTCTGCCAGGCGGTCAGGTAAGCGTCATTGGATTGCCAGTCGAATGCATCGAATCGACGGTTCCAGTTTTTCTTATGCAGGCAGTCGCTCTGATAAAGGAGATTATGGCTGAAATCGCGCCATGCGATTTCTCTTAAAAATGCCCAACCCTGATCTTCCAGACTGCCATCTTCATCCATCCGGGACTGTGTGGCCATCCAGATGAAATGTGGTGAAATCTCACCAAAGGAGAGGTAGGGCGACAGAAATGACGTTGCGGCTTTGTCCGGGCGGTCCCGGTCAGTCTTGTAGGATTTCAAACCCGCATCGAAGAATTCTTTGAGCTGCTCTTTCGCGCCGTCTTCACCCGGCGACCAGAACTTATCCAGGCCGCCCGACCAGTCTGGCTTGGTCGGATGTAATTCCCAATCTTCAAGTTTCTCGCTCTTAATTCCTTCGGCGAATTTAAGATCGGGAATACTCTTTGGATGAGACGGTACAAACTGGTCCTTCAATGACTTCCAGAACGGGGTGAAAACCTTATAGGGATCGCCGCTATTTGTTTTCACAGTCCAGGGTTCGCAAAGAAGCGCGCCATTGAAAGACGTGACCTCGATGTCTTTTTCTGAAAGCTGCGCTTTGATTTCTTTATCGATCTCAGTCTGATCCGGAGCGTAGCGCCGGTTCCAGAAAACTTTTTCTGAGCAAGCTTCTTCGACAACTTCCTCAACAATCTGACGTGTGGATTTATGATTGCACCGGCGGAGAATGATATCGCCACCCAAGTCTTGTAAAGAAGCTTTCAGGCTGGCGAGAGATTTGTTTAGCCACCATTTTCGGGCGCCACCAAGTGGCCTGTGAGCATCCGGTCCATCCTCAAGGATGTAGAGACATACTAAGGGTAAACCTGACTTCGCCGCAGCTGTCAGGGCGGGGTTTTCACCGAGGCGCAGGTCATTCCGGAACCAGACGAGAGAAGTAGAGGAACGAGAAATGGTTAGTCGCCTTTCATTTTCGACTTTATACGCAAGGCTTTGCGAACCGGATCAGAGCATATCTGAATTCCTGCATAGGAAGGTTTGACGTCTTCCAACGAGACAGTCAAAACACAGAAAAGGGACCTTAATCCGTGGAATCGACCTTGCGAGATGTAGAGAAAATTTGTGATGCCGCAGCGGGCATAAAGATACTGTGTGTGGGCGATATCATGCTCGATCGGTTTGTTTACGGCCGGGTTTCAAGAATTTCTCCTGAAGCGCCGATTCCCATTCTGTCTGAATCATCGATTGATCGCATGCTCGGCGCGGTTGGCAATGTTGCTCGAAATGCGCTTTCTCTCGGCGCAACAACGGTCGTTGCGAGCCTTGTAGGGGCTGATGATGAAGCAGCTGAAATTATTCAGTTAATGTCAGATTTGCCGGGTTTGATCGGCAGAGTCGACCGCGCAGCAAACCGCCAGTCATCTGTCAAAACACGATATGTCTCTAATGGACAACAATTGCTCCGTGTCGACCGCGAGCGCGTTGCGCCATTGTCTGTCACTGAAGAAAATCAGATTATCGCGCTGATCGATCGAGAAATAGAGACCTGTCAAACGGTTCTCATTTCGGATTATGCCAAGGGTGTTGTGACCAACCGGGTGATTGAGCACTGTCTGGCGCGCGCGAGTTCACTGGATATTCCGGTGATTCTTGATCCGAAGGGCACCGATTTCCAGCGGTATGGTGCGGTCGACATCATCAAGCCAAACGTCTCTGAACTTTCTGCTGTGCTGGGTCAGTCACTTTCGACCGATGAAGAGGTCGAAGCGGGTTTGAAGCGTGCTTTGGAGATTTTGCCAGCCAGGACAATCCTTCTGACCCGTTCTGAGAAAGGGCTCTCTTTTATCGAAGAAGGCGGTCGGGTTTGCCATTTTCCGGCTGAAAAACGAGAAGTGTTCGATGTCTCAGGTGCAGGCGATACCAGCCTCGCGGCATTGGGCCTCGCGCTTGCCACAGGTGCATCACTCGAGAGTGCTGCTAGATTCGCGCTCATTGCCTCCGGAATTGCGGTCAGCAAATCCGGAACAGCTGCTGTAACTAGCGACGAAGTCCGAGCAGCCATTCGAAGCAAAGTTCGAAACACGCGGTCTTCGAAGGACGAATTGTCCGCTGACGACCTCATCGCAAAATGGAAGGCGGACGGGCAGGTTATCGGATTCACCAATGGCTGTTTTGATATTCTGCATGCGGGACACCTTCAGACGCTCGAATTCGCTGCTGCAGCTTGTGACAGACTGATCGTCGGGTTGAATTCCGACGCGTCGGTCAAGCGCCTGAAGGGAGAGACCCGCCCCATCAATTCACAGTCAGACCGGGCCCGATTGCTCGAAGGCATGAAACCTGTGGATCTGGTCATGATCTTTGTCGAAGATACACCACTCGAACTGATCAGAAAAACCGAGCCCGATGTACTTATCAAAGGCGGCGATTATACGCCTGAGACGGTGGTGGGATCTGATGTGGTACAGGCGCGCGGTGGCAAAGTCCTGATTGCACCGACACTGGATGGACGCAGTACGACGAACATTATCCAGAAATCGACGAAATCCGCCGCAGAGTGATCAATCGGTTTCGCCGGGGCGTCTGATCGGCGCGAGTTCGATGGTCTCAAAAGGTGGAAGCGGTGCCGCCGGTTTTGTGACATTGTTATCGAGCCAGCTACTGAATTTCTCCAAAGTTCTTCCGACTTCTGCAACAATCTCGTCCTGGCTGGAATAGGTTCGAAGATCGAGAATGCAGGGGTATTCTGTAATCGTCTGGGAACAATCGGGCCATGGCGGAAGGTCTTCCAGATCGTTGCGCGTCTCATTCGGAGATATAATCAATCCACCGAACAGATCGGAATGGGGCCGTGTATCGGCGATGCGCTGTTCCATCACTTCAATCGCTGAACGGACGCCGGTTCCTTGTCCGCCCAAAAAGATTCCACGGCTGGTATTGTTGTGTTCGAGATAATGATCAATTGCGCTGAGAACATCTTCTGTTTCGAGCGCCAGCGCAGACTTCAAGTCAGCGTCGTCACCAGAGAGTGAGGCGGCATGCCGACGTCGTGGAGAAAACAGACCAAAATCGCGAACGTCTTCCGATACCAACCATTCCTCTTCAGAGAGTTGTAGATTGGTGACCGACCAGTCTATCGGAACGTTCCATCCACCAAGATAACCATCTGGCTGATCAACAAACCATATAAGGTCGATGCCCCATGGCTTCTCCCAGCCGCCGGCAAGCTCCTCGGAGGGGCGGACGAGCCAGGCTTCTTCCGAAGCGTAATCAGGTGCAGGCGGAACATCAGCCCGGTTGAACGCAGGTTTTGGTGTGGGTGAAAGTGTCACGACGTGAAAAATGGCAGCCGCAATCATGATGATAAGACAAATGATTGTCAGACCTGGTATGAGGCGGGTGATGATATTCACTTGAGGTTCTTCTGACATCTCATTCCCTGATCAATCCAATTACGCTCAGTCTGATGATCATTTGTGGTGGTTCTTTGATGGACTCACACAAATCAAGCGTCCGGGATACTCGGGAACGAAACGAGCTGTAAATATCAGACATCACTTCCATGCGCAGATAATGCACGACATGCCTCGAAGCGACTGACAGATTGGTCATTTTTTCGCCGAATTACCGGGTCAGTCACTCAAACCGAGCAAATCATCTGAATCGCCTCTTATGCGTTGACAGGTTTCAGACTAAATAGGGCGGCAGGAATCAGGAGCGCGCTGAGTGACATCCGGAAGTACGCAGAAAAAGACGAGCCCGTCATCTGAGAAGAGCCCTTCAGTCGGCTTTCTAGGATGGATTCGGGCGCGCTTCTTTGCCGGTCTGGTTATCGCCACACCCATTGTCGTTCCGATTTTCGTTATCGTGCTTGTGATTGGCTGGATTGATGAGCGCATCAAACCGATTTTGAGATCTGCAATTCCACCAAATGTTCGTGGCTATGATTTCGGCTTTTTCACTGTCGACACGCTGATCGATTATACCCCGGGTATTGGCGTGCTGTTTTCTGTCGTTGCACTGACAGCACTGGGAGCAATCGCAACCAATCTTATTGGCCGGTCCGTCATCCGCACGAGTGAGAAAATCGCAGAACGCGTGCCCATTCTGAGTACGCTCTATACGCCGCTGCGTCAGCTGGTGGAGATTTTCTCTGATAAGGAAAGCAGCTCGTTCAAAGAGGTCGTTCTCGTCGAATACCCAAAAGAGGGAACATGGGCGGTTGGATTTCTGACTTCGCCGTCCAAAGGCGAAATCGCAACGAAACTGGGCGAGAAATTTATGGGTATCTTCGTGCCCACAACACCCAATCCGACCTCTGGCTTTCTGATTTATGTCCCAGAAAACAAAGTCATTCATCTCGATATGACCGTAGAAGACGGTGCCAAGCTGATCGTGTCGGCCGGAGTAGTTTTGCCGAAAGACCAGCAGGTCAATCCGGCGATTGCAGGTCAGGCTGAGGGCCGCCCACCCGAGACGTCATGACCGAAGAGCTGTAGTAGATCATTCGTGACTTCATTCAAACTTTTTGATCGACCGAATTCGTAATCTGCATGCTTGTTGGCGATTGCGAGCAAGTCCTGATCCCGTGACAGATCCAGAAAATGAAAATCAGGTATCCCTGATTGTGCCGCGCCGAGTATGTCACCAGGCCCCCTCAGTTTGAAGTCCATCTCGGCAATATAGAACCCATCTTCACTTTCTCTCAGCGTCTGAAGACGCGTCCGCGCGGTTTCGCCAAGAGGCGGCGAATATAATAAAAGACAGAATGACGCTTTACTGCCCCGACCGACGCGACCGCGAAGCTGATGAAGTTGGGCTAATCCAAACCGTTCGGCACCCTCGATCACCATAATGGTTGCGTTCGGAATATCCACGCCGACCTCAATCACAGTCGTTGCCACCAGAACTCTGGTTTCACCCAGGCGAAACCGATTGAGTGCGGCTTCCTTGTTCTGTGCGGTGAGCCGTCCGTGAACCAGATCGACATATCCAGGGAGAATGTCATTTAGAATTGCATGGCGCGAAATCGCGGACAGATGCTCATCATCTTCTTCGACGCTGGAGCAGACCCAGAAAATCTGCTCACCGCGCTGGATGGCTCTTTGCACGCCGGAAATAACATCCGGAAGTTTGGATATGGCCATGATGCGGGTATCGATTTTCTGACGACCTACGGGTTTTTCATCCAAAATGGAGAGGTCGACATCGCCATGCACAGTCATAGACAGCGACCTTGGGATCGGTGTCGCGCTCATAAGAAGCAAATGGGGAGATCGGCCTTTCGAGATCAGCTTCGCACGATCATTTACACCGAACCTGTGCTGCTCATCGATCACGACCAAGGCAAGGTCTTTGAACTCAACGCCCTCCTGAAACAGAGCATGAGTGCCACACAACACACCGGTCTGACCCGATTTGACGCCTTCCAGAAGTTCCGTTCGCGCCTTTCCTTTATCTCGTCCCGTCAGACAAGCCGTCGCGACACCCAGAGGCCTCAGGAATGCGGAGACTGCTTCATAAAGCTGTCGTGCCAGAACTTCCGTGGGCGCCATAACGGAGGCCTGATGGCCTGACATAGCCGCGAGATAGAGTGCATAGGCGGCAATCGTGGTTTTACCCGCGCCAACATCTCCCTGAAGCATGCGCTGCATGGGTTCTGGTTTATCAAGATCGAACGAAATCTCTGACATGGCACGTATTTGTGCACTGGTTGGCGCAAACGGGAGGGAGTTTGTGAAATCAGCTCGAATCCCTTCGGCAGTAGTGATCGGAACAGCTCCACTGCTGTGCGAGACGGATCGAATTCGTCTGAATGAAAGCGCGCGGGCATAGCTTTCGTCATATGCCAGTCGTTCGCGCGCCAGCTCAATGGTATCCGGCTCATAGGATGGAGCCATATGTAACCACCGAAGAGAGTCTTCGAAACTCATCCATTTTCGTTGATTCAGCAATTCAGATTGCAACCATTCTTCAGGGAAGGGCGCGTCGGAAAGCGCCTGACGCATGAATCCGGACAGGCGCTTGTTCGTCAGCCCCGCCTGAAGGGGGTAGATCGATTCAACAAGCGGAATATCGTCGATTTTTTCTTCAGGTACGACATAGTCCGGATGGGTTATCTGGCGTTCGCCGTGAAAGTCTTCGATCTTCCCGGAGACGACAATACGCTTTCCTTCCGGAAACTGGCGCCTCAGATAGTCGGTATTCGAATTGAAGAAAACGAGCGTGAGAAATCCTGTCTCGTCTGACAGTCTGACTTTCTGAACCTTTGAGCCTCTGGAGGCACCGGAGAATGACTGGACGGTTCCGCGTACGGTCTGAACTTCGTCAAAGATGAGGTCATCAAAGCTGGATCTAAGAGAACGATCCAGCCATTTGGCGGGACGGTATAACAACAAATCGCGTAGCTGATCGCCGCCGACAAGTTCGGTAACAAGTGCCGTTAGTTTCGGCCCTGCACCAGACAGGCTTGAAATTGGTCGGAACCAGAATGATAGAGAATTGTCCCGGTTCAAAACCCGACCTCGTTAAATGATGTAGTTGGAGAAAACCGATAGATGGCCTAACTGGCAAGATACAGAACAGATTGGAAAACAAGATGGATGAACGGCGAAGAAAACTACACTTTCGGGCATGGCGTCGTGGTATCCGGGAGCTCGATCTCATTTTCGGTAGTTTTTCTGACGCCCATATGGCCAATCTGACGGATTCGGATCTGGACGAATTCGAGCGCCTGCTGGATGTCCCGGATCTGAAACTCTATGATTGGATCACCGGAACGGCGGAGACCCCCGCCGAATATCAGAGCAACGTGCTGGACCAGCTGAAACAATTCAAGTATTCCGCTCAGCCCGGATAACCCTAAAGAGTCAGCTACCATGTCCATTCTCGATGAGATTGTGGCCGGTCAAACGCCGCAAACCGTCCATTCTGCGCCGTTCGGGGCCGATCTGATCGAGTTGCTAAATTTTTCGCAGTCGCATGACCGCGCGATACTCTATGTGGCAGCGGACGATCGAAAAGCGCAAACCGTTCACGACCTTGCGAATGTGTTTGCGCCCGCAGTCGAGCGCATCAGACTTCCGGCATGGGATTGTCTTCCATATGACCGGGTCAGCCCAACACCGCTTATCGCGTCGCGAAGATGCGCGGGACTGTCGGCATTGTCTCACCGTCCTGAAAAAGGGCCAGTCCTGATCATCACTACTGCTGCCGGACTAATTCAGAAATGTGCGCCCAAAGAGGTCATGAAGCAGGCCTCGTTATCGCTAAAGCCAGGTCAGCGGGTCGAAACATCAGTGCTGGACGGCTTCCTTCAGACAAATGGGTATACGCGGGTCGCGACGGTCACAGACCGCGGGGAGTATGCTCAGCGCGGCGGAATCATCGACATTTTTTCTCCCAATGAAGCTGAACCTGTCCGTCTGGATTTCTTCGGTGACACGCTGGAGTCTGTTCGTTGTTTTGATCCGGAAACTCAGCGAACAACGCGGCAACTGAAGACGATCCAATTCACGCCGGTCAGTGAAATTCTCTTTACCGACGAGGCTTTATCAGCATTCAGAAACCGATTCATTGAGGTTTTTGGCCCACCTGCCGGAAATCAGATGTATGAAATGGCGCGATCGAAGATTCGACGCCAGGGTCTCGAGAACTGGCTGCCATTATTTCATGCATCTCTCGATACGGTGTTCGATTATCTACCCAGGCAATCTCTGGTCGCCTTTGATCAAAACGCAATGGAAGCCTGTCGCGACCGATATGATCAGGCGGAAGACTATTTTCAGGCTCGGGTGAATGCCGCGGGCAGTGAGGAAGACGCAAAAGTTCTCGCCCCCGGCGCGCTCTATCTGTCTCCGAAGCACATTGAGACCGCGCTAGACACGTTACCGTCGGTTCGGTTTACCGCGCTGTCGTCGGCGAGTGGTGAAGGCAAACTGTCACTCGAGGCAGTGCCGGGACGAAATTTTGCCCCCGAACGGACTCAGAACGTCAATGTGTTCGACGCCGTCGTGTCTCACATCAACGCGCAGCGCGAACGAGGTCTCACCGTTATGCTGGGCGCCTGGTCGGATGGATCGGCAGACCGACTTGCAAATGTGCTCGATGACCATGGGCTGAAGGATGTTGGCCGGGTCTATAGTCTCGATGGCGCACGGAAAGCCGGCGTGTCGATCGCTGAGCTCCCGATCGATGCAGGTTTCGAATTTGGCGACCTCGCGGTGCTTTCGGAGCAAGACATTCTTGGCGATCGCATCAGTCGTCCAAAACGCAAACGACGTGCCAGCAATTTTCTGGCGGAAGTCTCCACACTCTCTCCTGGTGAGCTTGTCGTCCATGTTGAACACGGTGTCGCAAAATACTGCGGATTGGTGACGATTGATGTCGCGGGCGCCCCGCATGACTGTCTGGAACTGCATTATCAGGCCGACGCAAAACTCCTTCTTCCGGTCGAGAACATTGAGCTGATCTCCCGCTATGGCTCGGAAGGCAGTGAATCCTCGCTCGACCGGCTGGGGGGCACCGGATGGCAGGCAAGAAAAGCCAAAGCCAAAAAGCGTATTATGGAAATGGCGGATGGCCTGATCCAGATTGCGGCGTCACGCGCTATGCGAAAAGCTGTGGTTATCGACGAGAGTGAAGGCATTTACGAAGAATTTGCGGCTCGTTTTCCCTATGAGGAAACCGAAGACCAGCTTCGCGCAATCGAAGAAAGTTTGGGCGACCTTGCCTCTGGTAAACCCATGGACCGTCTTATTTGTGGAGATGTGGGTTTCGGGAAAACCGAAGTGGCGCTGCGAACGGCCTTCGTTGCGGCCATGTCGGGCATTCAGGTCGCCGTTATTGCTCCAACCACGCTTCTTGCGCGTCAGCACTTCCAGACCTTCAAAGAACGTCTGGCGGGGTGGCCGATACGCGTCAGCCAGTTATCCCGACTGGTCAGCAGTAAAGATAGCGCGCTGACCCGAGAAGCGCTGAAGACGGGGTCGTGCGACATCGTTGTCGGCACACACGCAGTGCTGTCCAAGAATGTCGAGTTTCAAAATCTCGGGCTTCTCATCATCGATGAAGAGCAGCGCTTCGGTGTGAAACACAAAGAACGTCTGAAGGAATTGAAGTCAGATATTCATGTGATGACACTGTCTGCGACGCCGATCCCGAGAACGCTGCAAATGGCGCTGACAGGGATTCGCGAACTGTCCATTATCGCGACGCCGCCTGTCGATCGTCTGTCGGTCCGGACCTATGTCACCGAATTCGATATGCTGACCATCCGAGAAGCACTGTTGCGAGAGCGATATCGTGGCGGCCAGGCCTTTATCGTGGCGCCTCGCGTGAAGGATCTGCCAGAGCTCGAGCGTTTCCTGAAAGAGAATGTGCCGGAAGTCTCATTTGTATCGGCACACGGCCAGATGGCTGCAGGTGACCTCGATGAGATCATGACCGACTTTTATGACGGTAAATATGACGTTCTCCTGTCGACCACGATCGTCGAATCTGGCCTCGACATTCCACGCGCGAACACGCTGATCCTGCATCGTGCCGATATGTTCGGGCTTGCTCAGATGTATCAGCTTCGCGGTCGCGTCGGACGATCCAAACTTCGGGCGTATGCTTATTTCACCACACCGAAAGACAAGATCCTGTCTGAAGCAGCTGAGAAGCGCCTGAGAGTGCTTCAATCACTCGACAGTCTTGGTGCTGGCTTCATGCTGGCAAGTCACGATCTGGATATGCGGGGAGGGGGGAACCTTCTCGGAGATCAGCAATCAGGTCATATCCGCGAAGTCGGTGTGGAACTCTATCAGTCCATGCTCGAGGACGCGGTCAAAACGCTTCAGCAGGGCGGTGAAGATTTCGATGATGACTGGTCACCTCAGATCAATCTTGGCCTCGCAGCGCTGATACCGGATACATATGTTGAAGATCTCGGCACGCGCATGAGTCTTTATCGCCGGCTTGCAGACATAGACACCGTCGACGATCGGGAGGCCTTTGCCGCTGAACTGATCGATCGGTTTGGGCCGATACCCGACGAAACCAAGCAATTGCTTGATATCGCTTCGGTCAAAGCCGACTGTAAGGCACTTGGGATTGCAAAACTCGATGCTGGCCCGAAAGGGGCTGTATTCGCGTTCAGAGAAAAGTCGCCACTCGAGCCCGCAAAGCTTGTATCTCTTGTTCAGCGCCAACCAAACAAACTCAAACTTCGCCCCGACTTCAAACTTGTCTACACGGGAAGTTGGTTATCAGTCCCGCAGCGAACACGAGGCGTGAAGCAGCTATTGAAAGACCTTCAGGCTACATTGGCCTGATGGACTGACCGTTTCTGAGTGGAAATCTTCGACACGAGTGACCAGAATTGCTGTGGCGACTGAAATTCCTTGAGATCAAAAGTCTGGGTGCGAAAACTCGCAGTGACACCACCTGACAGACTGGACATTTCAACGATGCGAAGTGCGCGTTCAATGGCCTCTCGCGCCTGAACTTCAGATGTCGCCGGCATGGATATCAAAAAGTCGTTCCAGTCGAGACGGGCAACAATGTCCTGTCGACGGATGACACTATCGATCAGCGAGCCGAACTGTGGAAGCAAATCCGCAGACAATGGTTCGCG